>ERZ791923.553-NODE-553-length-52873-cov-4.391760_pt1 | contig 52873 bp, 78 predicted proteins | sample MGYA00510133_ERZ791923 | MGnify/ENA primary metagenome ERZ791923 (study PRJEB30046, sample SAMN00792106) | human gut metagenome | study: EMG produced TPA metagenomics assembly of the A metagenome-wide association study of gut microbiota in type 2... | reverse complement strand
AGACGAACAACTTCAATGATTGCATTTCTTCCATTATTACTAAGTGTTTTTTTATACCATTCAGTCCATATTTTATTATTTATTTTATACATTTTTCATATTTCCGAAAAATATGAAACTCATTTTAAACTCATTCTAAATTATGATAGAATATATACGCAAACTCCTCCATGCCACTGCCAGGCATTGTTTGCAAACGTCGTAGATACCTCGACGAAAAAAGAGCAATCTGAAAAGATTGCTCTTTTTGTTTTCTTAACTTTCTCTAAATGGACTATCTTTACTTTGCATTTCTATCGGAAACAGTTCGGGATCAGACTTTACTACAGACAAAAAAGCCTCTCCGTCACTACCACACTCCGCTGATTTTTGCTTAACTCGTTTCTGTAATTCGGTAAACCAAGGAACCAACGGCGGCATCCACCTAAACAAACAAGCTGCCATTTCTTCTAAATTCTCGCCTTCAATACAGTGCCCTCTAATTATTACATACATATACAACAACCTCCTTAACACACAAGCTTTATTATAGGCAAAATAGCAAAAAAAATAAAGCCTGACTACTACATTAAGTAATAGTCAGGCTTTTTTTAGTACGCATATGTTACCCACACGCCAGTTTTTTTATCTTGCCAATCATACTCGCCTCGAAATCCTATATATTTGCCACCAATCCTGCGGCTCACTCCGTAACTGGCACCTGTAATATAGTGATCAACATCAATTTTCAACCCTACTTCCCGCAGAACCCCTGGCGCGGATGGTGGCAAGGATTTCAAGATTTCTTTCTGTAAGTTTTCTTGATTCTTCGACAAGGCTTCCAGCTCGGTCAACTGCTTCTGCAGCTGATTTATTTGCAGTTTGGCTTCGCTCGATGCTTGATCCGATAGCGTCTGCTGTTCCCTTGCTATCTGTAATTCCAGTGCTAATTTCCTGCTGATTTCTAATTGCCTGGTTGAGTTTTGTTCCAACGTCACCAACTCGCTTTCCGTTATCATGTATGCCGGCTCGGCTGAACAGGCAGGCAAGAAAAAGAACTGCACCAACGCCCATACCAACAAGAAAGCGATTATTAGATATCCAACTTTTGATTTTTTCATACACATTCGTCACCACCTGCTACTGTAGCCCCTGGTATCTACATGAATCCAATTGCCATAATAACCAATCCCAAGCTGATCTTCAATGCCCCAGGCTTTAGCTGCAACAATGACCGTATCTGCCAATGCGGTATCAGTATCGTCCTGTCCCGAAATATGGATGTCGGCTGCACAGCCACGAGTATGATAGCTGTTAGGTTCTCCACCAACAGCTAAGTTCACTTCTATAGTTCGAAAGCCACTTTTATAACCAGCATTAGTAGTATTAATAACCCAATTAGAATTCCAATCCCTCAGCATATCAAGCAACCGAAATAAGTTAGCAGTCTTTTCATCATTTGTACATAGTCGACCATTTTCGTCCCATGCATACTCATTCCTGCTACGTTGCAAACAATCCCACTCCGTTACGCTCCAATGTTTACTTACATACAAAGCCATATTAATCACACTCCATAAAAAATTTAGAAATCATAGTTTCTTTTTAACAAAAGAGACTAATCCACTCATAGCTTCCACGCCAGCATCATTTAAGTTTTCAATAATACTAAGCAGCTCAGTTACAACAAGATATCCAATAACCGTCATAACTGCCCAAGTAGGTTTATCTAAAACTCTCATAACTACATCAACGACAGCTGAAGATAATGCACAAATTAAATAAACACCGATTTTCCCAAGAAAACGGTGTTTCATAACTTCACTTTTTATCTTTTTGGCAGCTCTGGCCTTTGTTATTCCTTTAATAGATTCTAGAATAGTCGGATTTTCAATACCACTATCTTTTAGATGCAGATAGGATATCGATACCCATTTTGTAAAACAATCAATAAATACTAAAAAAGCAAAGCTATAAAACAATATAGCGTGCTTATGCAAAATCATAGCCAACATTGCCGCTATTACGGCTTTATACGACCAGCCTTGTGCTAAAGTTTGAGCAGCTCCGATAGCCGCAAATTTAAAAGATTCCCAGTTCATTTTTGCCTCCTGTATAATGCTCCTAAAGGAGCTGATATTTTGAATACTAAAAAAAGAAAACGTATGAAGCTACCAAATGGCTTTGGCAGTGTTGTGCTACGCACTGACGGCAACCGCCGCCGTCCCTGGTCTGTAAAAGTTACAATCAATGGCCGCCAAAAATCTATTGGTGACACAGCCACAGAAATAGAAGGTTTGGCACTTTTGGCCGAGTATCATAAAAACCCTTCTTTATTTGCCCCAACGCTCATAACATTTTCGGAAGTTTTTGAATTAATGAAAGCTGAAAAGTTTCCGAAATTGGCCCCAACAACACAAATTAATTATTTATCTGCATACAAGCATTGCCGTAGACTTTACAACAAAAAGTTTACAGAATTAAAAATAGGTGATTTGCAATCTGTTATCCGTGACACCAGCGAATTAGGTGCTGGATATGCTATGCAAAAGAAAGTTAGACAGATATTACACCATATGTACACATATGCCGTAAAATATGAAATCATTGACCCCACCGCCAATATTAGCCAATACATAGAAATAGATCAGCACGTGATTAAATATCCTAAAACACCCTTTAATACCAGACAGTTAAACCGTGTGAAAAAACTTGGCGACAAATGGGCTATGACAGTGTTAATTATGGTATATGCTGGTGTTCGTACCTCTGAACTGCTTTCTATCCTCAAAAGCGACGTCAAGCTACGACAACGGTATTTTATCGTTCGAGAGTCAAAAACTGCTGCCGGTCGAAATCGTGCTGTGCCAATATCAAAAAAAACTATACCCTATTTTGAATTTTGGATGCAGCAGCCAGGTAAATATCTCATTACTACAGACGAAGGCAGTCAACTTACTTACCATCAATACCGAACACGCTTCGATTCTGTCATGGCCGCTAGTAGATGTAAGCATACGCCGCACGAATGCCGCCACACCTGTGCTACCATGCTAGATAATGCTGGCGCTAACGATACGGCGATCAAACGTATTCTCGGACATGCCAGTCAAGGAGTTACTAAGAGAGTTTATACCCATAAATCCCTCCATGAGCTAAAAAAGGCTATAGACCTCATTTGACAGCCTTGAGTGGTATTAACCCGGCACGAATTTACGCAACAAAAAAGCCTGTATCCCTTGGTTTATCAGGATCGCAGGCGGTTTGAATTCGGTATGATATTTTTGCATTTTATTATTACCTCATAAAACTAGTATCCATGCGCTTTCAATCATTTTACCAAGATATTTTGACAAGATCTTCTTCTGTTTTTGCATTTTCCACACGATCCTCCAACTCATACAATTTTGCATAGACACTTTCTTGATATATACCAGCTTCAGATAATGCAGCTTCAAACATTTCCGGATTATGTACTGTAAACACTTTTTCGCTAAGATCATCTTTATTCACATAGACATTATAACGAGTAGTGCCTGTAATTTTAGCTCTGTTATATGATGCCATGAAGTCTACCTGGCTATCTTTATCTGTATCATACCCATAAACCTTACCATCCGTCTGTTCCACCCATACAGGTAAATATAAGTCTTTAATATATCCAAGTTTTATTTCATGTAGTTTCTGTTCCTTCAATTCTTCTAATGATGGTACATAAACATATTCTTTTGGCTCTCCCGCATTATTATCCCATCGATATTCTTTGCCGTCCGAAGCATTACCAGACATTTTTAGATATTGGTCATAATTGACTTCAGTAAATCCTTCTACTGAAGGCTCAAATATTTCATCTGTATAACCTACAACTTTTTCTACTTGTTTATACTGTCCTGTAGGTATTTTTGTTTCAGGCACACTTACGGCTTCCGCATTATCATTCACATCTCCATGAGCAGGAATAGTTAAAAAGATTTCTTCCCCCTGCTCATACTCAATTATAGGTTTTTTAGGTGTGATTTTAAGATTATGATCTTCTATCAGGGTATCAATTCTATTCCCTGCTTCGTCAAATTTCAAAAAAATTCTACAGTCTGCTATATTAGCTGGCATTTTTATTACTTCCTTTCAATTCAATTTTTATTTTGGTTAAACAGTGGAGAAATAACCCTGGTTTATGGGCAATACCATTCACAGAATTTGTTGCTGGCGGCATTACCATGACACGCACAGGCTCGCAATCATCGGGAACTTGGTATGGTGATTCCGGAACAATTTCACTAACTGGTTATACAGCTTCATGCGCAACAAATGAAAGTTGGGTATCAAATATTAGCGGATCTGCAATAGCAGTAGGCCTTTAAACAGTGGGGAATGACGGTAAACCAGGCTACTACTTTTACCTATCCAATAGCGTTCTCTTCAAACAATGTACTAGCTTTTAAACAAGCAAAATCAAACAGCAATGGTAATAATTATCTAATGCGAGAAGCTGGGATCGGTATTCCCAATAATATTTCGGTATCATTACCTGGAACATCTCCAGCTTTGAGTTTTTACGTTTTTGTAATTGGTTGGTAAACAGTGGGGATATTATGTTGAGTCACAAAATCCAACAGATTATCGTTACTGGTCTATTCCTTTTACATCCCATTATATAACGATGGCAACCAAGACATATTATGAACCTAAAGAGGAAGCAGTACCTTGGTTAGTTGGAATAGATATGCAAAAATTCATTTGCGGATATGGAGCAAACTTTATAGGGAGCAGTTATGTTTCATGTGTTGGCATAGGCTGTTAGCCACAGTGGGGATTTGAAGAAACAGAAACGAAAACAATAGCTTTTCCTATTTCTTTTGAAAGTATTAAGTACGTTTTTCTCAGTAAAATTTATGGACCTGCTTCAGGTGGTGCAGATACAGTAGCCTATAATTTTTTCAGGAAAAGTCTAACCGGAGTTAGTTTTGATTATGCATACACTAGAAACTGGCTTGCCATCGGAGGGAAATAGCCACAGTGGGGATTTACTAACAATACAGGTAGACCATATAACTTTTCCCTTCAAATTTTCAAATGTATTTACAGCAATTTCTTGTATTTGCCACAATGGAAGTCCTAGTGAAGCAAATACAGTTTATAATGTTTCTATATCAGGTATGAATATTGGAGCATCTGGTGGCGGCAGTGGAAAATACTGGTGTGCTTTTGGCGTAGCATAGCAACAGTGGGGATATTCAACTGTCGGCTCAGGCGCTTGGGCTTTAAAATTCAATGGTGTTTATACGGCAGTAGTTGTTGGCGCCCCTGGCTTTCCGGCACGAGAGTTTTGTGGTTTTACTTTCGATTACACCCTTACTGGATGGAGTTTTACGGCTGGATATAATAGCCCCGTTTCATACATCAGGCCCACCACTACTGCAATTTCACTTGGCTATTGAACAGTGGGGATATTCAAATTCAACAGGAGTTACTTTCCCTATCGCTTTTAGAGAGTGTTATGCCGTTGTAAGTAATGCTCACAGCAACACCACTGGAAATACCGACCATTATCATCTCTTAAGTTGGACAGCAACAGGAGCCGCTTTTGGTTATTGGAATATGAGTTTCTACGGCACACTTTATATCGCCCTTGGGGTCGAGTAAACAGTGGGGAAAAATGATTGCTGAGTATACTACTGTTAATTTTCCAATTCCCTTTAATACAGTATTTGGTATTTTTGGCGAACGTGTTTACGCAGGTGATAATACAGCAGACATATCGGTAGAAAAGTTTAATGCAACATCATTTACCTGCAATATGAATGCTTATGGTACATGGTTTTGGTCAGCACTTGGTTTCTAAACAGTGGGGAGTGAATATACATGGTTGGGTAACATTTCCTATTACGTTCGTCAAATTTAGACGTTTAGTAACGAATCATCAAGGCAATGTGTTTATGGACTCCAAGGCACGAGAAAGCAATACTTTATCAGGATTTACGCTTGACGTTGCGGATAACAGTGATCAGAACAAGGATGCTCAATGGATTGCTATAGGTGCTTGATACAGTGGGGAAAATATACCAATTCTGGTAATGATCGTGTTATAACGTATCCTATTGCGTTCAGTGAGTTATATTATGCGAATGTAATTTCACCAGATAACTGTGAAACTTTCGTCTATGGCATAAGCAACACTAATATTAATTACAGACTTTGTAATGGGTATAATGATGATCGCTGGAACGGAACGCAGACGTCAAGGTTGTTCGCTGTAGGACGGTAAACAGTGGGGAACGAATCGTACAAATGGTATTTATTCGTTTCCAATACCATTTACAGAGGCACTTTGTTGTTTTGGTGGTGGCGAGGCTGGTAGTGGATATTACGATAATGCAAGTGCCTATAGCAACACGCAGGTTCGTGTTTATTCCGATGGATCTTCAAGATTTGTCAGTTGGATTGCTATAGGTGCCTAATAAACAGTGGGGATATTGTTCATCACGTACAGCAACATTTCCAATTCCGTTTCCAACTGCGGCACGATTCATTGTTGCCATACCAAAAACTACAAGCACGTCAGCTACGGCAACTGGAGCAGAATATTTAGGCACTACCAGTGTTAATTTATACCTTCATGGAACTTCTGGCTGGTATTTCGTTGGCGGCCATTGAACAGTGGGGAATAGTTCATGCTGAACAAGGGTATATTATTGTTACATTGCCTTTAGCATATAGCTCAAATAAATATGTTGTCATAGGCCAAGATCTCGACTACACAAGTAATGATACCGACGGTTACGGTGAAACCGTAGGCGTAACTCAGGTTACAACAACTTCGATACGTGTTTCGATTACGAGAGGTCGTTATCTGTCCTATTGCACAATAGGGTTTTAAGACACAGTGGGGATATGGTAATTCTGAATCAACACAAACATTTCCAATTAAATTTACTAACTCTGTAATTGGTATTTACGGAAGTAAGAGGGCTATAAATTACGAATATACTTTTGCAGCAACGAGTATTACAAATACAAATTTTTTCATGTCTACACGTAACTCAGAGGGTAGCAGTAGGGTTATAGCTTGTAACTGGCTGGCTATCGGCCAATAGCAAACCAAATGAAACTACCAAACCATGGATCACCGCCATAATCTTGTTTGTATACGTTGAATTTGGATGTGGTCCAATTACGTGGCTGTACCTCCGAATCGTATTTTGTCGGATTATTAGTATCGGTGTTTCTTAGTCCGCAAAATAGGGCAAAACAAGCAGAATTAAAATTCACAGGAAATGCGTACCAATCGCTTTCCCCCTCGCTTCCGTTGTTACCAGCGCTATTAATTCCCCACTGTAGAATTAACCCACAGCCGAATTTTATATAACCATTTTGATTTAGCGAATATGCTACTATGCCGCCTAAACCGCTAATAGCTTGCCACGTCAAATCGCCACGCAAAAACGTACCATCACTGCCGCCGCTCGGTACGTGAATACCATGATCTAATGGTGCAGCGTCAGTAATACCATAACCAGCCAAGGTAGTCGGATTACTGCCAGCAGTAACGTGCCCCTGTGCATTTACAGTAACGCTTTTATATGTTCCAGCAGTTATCCCGCTATCAGGATGTATATACTGAGTTACCTGCTTCCACGTACCGTCAGCACAAAGATATTTATTCGCACTACCATCACGCTTAGGTACTAAACCATCTGCAGTTGTCGATACGATCGCATATGTAGTATCTTTGGCATTAAGAGTAACAGCACCAGTAGCAGTGTCAATGCTTAGAGTAACATTGTTCCCCTCAATCAGCTCAATCGCATCTTGTAAAATCATTGCATTATAAATTTTTCCGTTTACTTGGATTTTGCCAAATGCGTTTTTATTAACCTGAGCCCCAACCTCGATACCATTTAATTTTTTTAACATTTCAGGTGTCATCACACCCTTAACAAGTTCAGTTACAACTCTAAAATCCTGTTCATTCATATCAGACGAAAGCGAATCGACCCAACTTTTTACCCTGACATCATTTGATATTAAAACAGAAAAAATATAGTTCAAGATTTTAAAATAAACCGGATCCTTCTGTATAAATTGCGGCAGTTCGTCAAAAAAGTCATTACTTTTATCCAAAAAAGCATCCGGACGTTTATATCCTGCAATCTCTTTAGGGAACAAATTATCTCTTTCTTTTGCAAGTTCTTCAACATTCATACCTTATTCCCCCTTAAAATTCCACGGACCAATTAGAAATAAATCCGCTTTCGTCGTCAACACCTTTTGGTGTTAAAAGTCGCATCTTGGCTGCCGTATTTTCGTTTTCATCAATCAGAGCAATTTCATTGATTATTGCAGTAACATCACCGGCCAGTATTTCAGCAGTAAATTGTACTGTAGTATCAACAGGATAAGTTACTGCTGTTATAGCTTTCGTCAAAACAACATTATTCAACGGACCATTATCACTAGGCGGAGCTGGATTTCCTTGTTCGTCAACCTCTCCACCTGTTCCAAACGCCATTTTTACAATTTTGGGAATTGTCCCCGTTGTACCAATAGCCTGAGCAAATAACGCTCTGTAATCAGCCGTAGTTTTTTTATTTGACGCCAGGAACGAACTGTTATCCATTGCCAAAACATCGATATCTTCACCATTCACATTTAAAGTATGTCTAACATTTACATCACTCATAATCTTTCAAAACTCCCTTCTACAATTTGATTATTTTTTGTAATCACACAAGTACATAGATGCTCATAACAACCTCTAAATTCATAGCTTCCACCGCAATCATGCGTACCATCAAAACAAAACGACCCATCAAAAGTATTCTTTGTTATCACCGTCCCATTTTGCATAGTAGACATTTCTGTATTATTAGCCATTCCATGAGCGGCAATGTGCTTATAAGACGAATTAATTTGATTTTTGATAGTAGCTTTGTGGCAATAAAAAAACGCCTGTAACGGCGTTATTTTGATTTTAGAAGCATATTTATTTTTTATATTCACGTGACCGTAACTTGAAATTGATTGTTCAAGCTTAAATTTATGAGCTTGGCGTTCCTTGTAATTTTCATCTGGATAGATCCCGTCAAACCTGATAGTACCGTCAAAACAAAATTCTCCGTCCCAATATGTTGATCTTGATATTCCCTGATTCCAAAATCGATGTCTGGCATTAATATATCCAATAGAAGAATTTTTATGCTTTATCTTCACTGGCATATTTGCATTAAAAATCCAGGCCAATCTTAGCAGCTCTGCATGAAACGGTTTTACCTTGTCCAAATACTGACGTATAATGCTACCAGCTTCAGTAAGACTACCAAATTCAATATTTCCAGTATCATCATCATTTGCTGATAATATTACGTCAAAATAATGTGTTTTGCTATTTTTCCAAAGTCCCGATGTTTCATCAAAAAAAGGATCACCTTCAGGTTTTTTTTCAGTATAATTACCATACTGATCTCGCCAATATGTAGGTATGCTCTCGGCAACAATACCAAACGCATTCAGAAAATACCTAATAGCCCGCTTTGTTCCTTTCATACGGCATACATACGGCCAGTTTTTAATTTGCTTTCGCCACAATTTAGTATTATAGCCATATAAAGGGCAATTAATACCTGCAGCTAAATAAGGCAAATATTTATCATCACAATTATCAACATCAACTATATCCGGTAGATTCTTAACAGATTTTTCCAGATATTGAAAAGATGCATCTAACGCCTCTAAAAATGGTACAAATTCATCAGTATGGTAAATCCTAGGGACAAGTTTTGGTAATATCTCATTTTCATTCATAATCAACTCACCTCAAAATTAACATTTCCAAGTGTCAAAAGATCATATTCAGATACTGGTGTTACTGTACTTTGTGGTGTTGTAAGCTCCACCCAGTCTACACCTGGCGCACTATCCAAAGCTTTATATAAATCACTAATACGTAAACTTTGCCCCATCTCACGATTTTCCATATCAAACAAAATTTCGATATTCTCATTGAGGTTAGCAAGTACTTCTTCTTTTAAATATCCCGGCTGCATTTTTACAGTCCCAGATATATCGACAGACTGATATGTCCCTGCTGTAACTTCCACATGATCAGTAATCATCTTTGTATCATCAATAGCTGATACAAACGCATCTCCTAACGCCTTTGATGGTGCAATAAATCCTCCATCAGCATCTCTGCACAAAGCATAAATACGGATAACATTCGCCTCTCCTGATCGCTCATGTATAATTGCTTTTGCTTTAGCAAATCTGCCTAATCCTTTATCAGCAAAACTGTTAGCTGCAGCAGTATAATCTTCTTCGGTTACTAATCTATTTTGCTGGGAATAAGTAACCGGTGCCCACTTCCGAGCATGAGCAATAGTTTCTTCATCTTCGCCACCCGTAGCAGCTTCTTCATTTGTGACGGTAACTGCAACAGGCTGTCCATTTGCATCATAACCAGTACCATTCACTTTGATAAGCGTATTCTTGACAATGTTTCCTTTTAGCCCGCCGCCAACACGATAAACGATTTTAACCATGCTTCCTGCCGTCGGAATCAATCCATTGCGGTTATCGCCAAAAATAATTTTGCCACGTCCCAACGCATCAATTTCTACAGTATAGTTTTTTGATAAAGCACTGGCAAAAGCAAAGCTTTCAACCTCTGTCCATTTCTCATATCCAACAGAGATTTGTTTTATATCAATGACACCTGTTTTAGATATTAAAAAACTCTGATTGGCAGAACCATCAGAGATACCAAGTATTTCTGTATAAGTTTTCCCTTGTGTCGCAGTACCGAATCCATTTAACTCACCAGCTAAAATAATTACATCGGCATCCAATTCAAACACAATTTTTTCTGAGGTAGTTAGTTCTGTACCAGCATTGATCGTTACATTACTTGGCACAGTTTGTTTCAAGGTAATTTTTACAGTAACTTTTGAGGGCACCGCACTACTCAATACATACCCAATCGCTTTGCAGCAATTTATAGCTTTTTGACGTTCCCTTGCCGTAACTAAAAAACACTCATTTGCTTGCCGATCAAGATAAAACAGTAACAGGTCTATTATATAAGCGTGAACCTCAAGTAACATTCTGCCGGCATTATCATGCTCGAAATCTGTCCAAGTATCAGGATACTTAGCTTTGATTTGTGCGATAACATCTGAAACAATACTGTCATGGTCCTTGTCAATATAATTTATTCGCACCAAATCACTCATTGATTTTCACCCCCATATTTCCAACTAAAAACATACTGCTTTCTTCTGTTCCGGTTTCATTGTATATCCAACTCAAACTAACTAAGAATATTCCTTTATCCTCATCCTTTTCAAGCTCCACATCATTCAAGTAAATCCTTTTTTCCCATAAAATAATCGCATCTACAATATAGGTTTTTGCTAAATAATATGTGGCAGTATCCATTGGCTCAAAAAGAAGATTACGAAGTTTGCAACCAAATTCCGGTAACATCACCCTTTCACCGGGGATTGTTCCTAAAATTTGAGCAATATTACTTTTTATTAAATCAGCACCAACATCAACTTTAAAATACCCCTGAGCACCACGGACGAACGGACTTGATATACCTTTATCCATATCAATCACCTAACCATTAATAATTACATCACTACTACCTGTGGCCATAGTATCGCCACAAGATATAGAATCACCAATGCGGCAGGCAGATTTCCCATTTACAATAACATTTTGACTGCCTGACGACGATGTCCCACTATGCGGGCTGTGATCTTCACAAGCACCATGCGTTTGCCATGCATCACCAACCCTATTTTGTCCCCTACCATTTACAATAACATTTTGACTTGCTCCAACCGCAGGAGTAGCAGGATAACAATGCGGATGCCCTGTACTCATATCGCTTAATCTCACAGCCCCCGGCATATTCAACTACCTCCTAATTCAAATAAATAATCTTGCCATTTATTTTTATATTTCCTGAAGAATCCATCAAGATAGTTGCACCAGCAGCCGAAGTTATTTTTATATACTCCCCGCCTGGTTTATCACACTGTTCAATACAATGTCCCCCAGCAGTACGCTCAACACGATAATAATGTGCATTCGCCATATCGTCACCGACAACACAACTTGGAATCTCTTTTAAAGAAATCCACGCACCAGTCCAAATTGGATTATTAGAATCCGGTTCACCATCGGTACATAAAAACTCAACATAAACGGCTTCTCCAATTTCAGGAACATAAAAATCACCTGGTTTTGCAAATTTCGGATAAGCCCACGGAAGTTCCGCTATACTGGACGTTCCATAAGCTGCTTGCACATAAACTTTGATACGTCCTAATTTTTGCGGGTCATTATTCTCCATAACCGTCCCTCTATGCGTTCCCCAAAGCTGATTTTTCAAAAAATCACCCCACATTTATTTCAACAGTATCATTATCAGATTCCGGAACAGCTACGCCATTATCAGAAGTTCTGTTATCAGTATTACCATTATCAGTTTTAGAAGTATTGGCAGCTTGTTGCCCAGCTTCTGGACGAACTAATTTTAGAGAACTAATATAACGATTCCCCATAAATTCATGTCGCACAGATGATATTCTCCAATCTCCGTTCAGTTTAGATCCACAGTGTTCTAAAGTGCAGGTTTTCTTTGACTTTATTGCAGGGTCACCAATTATCCTGGCAGTCGCTTCCCAACCTTTCATTTGAGATCTTTTACTTTCATTATCAGCTTTTCTGCGACTTCTCGCACTATTTCTATTAGTGCTAATTATACGACCGGCACTATCATCATTTACAGACATTCAATCACCTACATTTCTAATAACCTCATCGTCCTCCTGATTTTGTTGTTCTTGGTTTTGAGTATTTTTTTCATTAACTAATTCTTTACTATCGGGATCAATACCAACAACTGTAGTATCTTTTCTTTCTGCTTCTCCCTGTCCACCATTATATGTAGCCCTAACAGATAATAAATTTTTACGATAGGCCAATTGCACGCTTGATTCAGAAAGTACATACGGCATTACAACTAAAGTATTATTCTCTACCCAAACACTACAACCACGTTCAATAGCAATCTCTTTGGCAAAATCCATATCAGTTTTGCCACCCTGGGAAACATTCTCCATATAAAAATCATCAGGAATAGACAAATCACACTTCAATTTATTACGGGCAGCAATGTCCTTTAGGACATCAGCACCATATACTTGACCATAACAGGCTCTAGGCTTATTTTTAACCAAGTCAATTCCTTTATCCAATGCTTTTACCTCAATGGTAGGAACACCATTTTCAGGCAGATTATATTCGACCTGTTCAATTTTACATAATCGTCTTTGCAAATTGCCAACATAACCAAAAACAAAAAGCAGTTCCACATTTTTAGCCAGCTCCGGCGAATCCTGCAAAGTCAGATCTTTATCTAAAACAGTAAAAGATAATTCATCGAGTTTTTCCTCATTATCTTCAAGTACTGCTTTAGTTATGTTATTCATAATTTTATCCGGTAATTCTTCTCCATTCGCAAATATAGCAAAAAACGGCTCATATGCCCCACGTTTACCATATACAGTCATACTTCCATCACCAACCTATATACAGTAGATTTTGCAGGGATACGAAGCCGTTTACCAGTTTCAAGATGCAGAGGATTACTAATATCGTTTGCTTCCGCAATAATCCACCAATAACTACAATCGCCATAATATTTATAGGCAAGTAAATCAATGCGATCGTAATCAGCCACAGTATGGTATTGATCAGTTTCTTTTAAAGGAAATTCTATGAATGGACGTGTTCCACGATAACCAACCTTATCGGTTTGATCATAATATCGAACCGCAAATCTATGTCGAGATGTTTTATCCATATTTATGACCTCCTACCGAAATTATTATCGTCATGCCATTCTGTAAGTTCAATATCAACAGTTGCCCAAAGCGGATCTAAACTTTTCGTCCACAAATTGTTATAACGTACTTTCGCTTGAGTTATCAACCATTTTTTACTACCGTTAAAAAGATTTCCAAAAAGAAATAATACCCTATGCGGAGCTGCCGATAAATAACCTTCTGCATCATATGTCGGTGTCTTTACTCTTTCCAACCATTGTATTTTTCTACGGACATAATTATCATCAGAATTCTTCCGGTAGAAATCTAAAGAATACGCCAGTTTTCTGCTACTATTACTACTCCATTGAGCAACACTATGCCCTTGCCCCGGTATATTAATAAAAGCATAATTTACCGGAATATCATCATCAATTTCTCCTGGATTAAAGCAAAACTCTAATCTTGATCCATTTTCCACATCAACCAAACACCCAGTTACAGGCTTTGGAGCAGAACCAGCAAGAGCATTAAAAGACCGCATTATATCGTTAAACTGCACGATCATCACCATCCTTAAATCGCTCAAATTTATCTACTCTTTTTACCGCACGATAAATTTGTTCGCCATCAAGATATACTATGCTTTCAACAATAAACGGTTTTTCCTGTTGTTTTTCTGCCGGCAGCATATGATCAACAACTGTTTTCTTTTCAGATACAAAACGATTAGTGATATTCCTAATAAAATCAGGTCTGCCGCTCACAGGATCATCATCATCATTTCCTTTTACAACTTTTGCAAAACGCTTAGGCATAACCGGGAACTTAGTAGCCATATAAGCAGGCAATACGTCAACCTTTGCTTTCTGCGGAAGTATCGACGAAAACCCTTTTTCTACCGCACTATGCAAAGCTGGACTTCCAGCATTAACACCAGTTGCCAGCGTAGTCATTAACCTACTGCCTGAAAGAGTTAACGTAGATAGCGGACCTTCCTTCGCATCCGAAAACGGTAGCATTCTCCGTATCCGGGCAAGTCCTTCACGTACTGCATCGATAGGTCCATTAACAGCACTTTTTATACCGGCGCAAAATGCGTCCCAAAGACTGGCACCAGAAGTAAAGAAAGTAGTCCGAAAACTTGTGAAAAATGCAACGATCATACTAAATGGCCATAACATAGTCCCGAATAATATTTGCCCATAAGCACTAAAAAAGTTTACTACTCCATTCCACATATCTTGCAGGAATGTACAAAACCCGGTCCAAAGCTCATTACCATACGAAACGATACCATCCCAGGTACTTGTCATAAATAAACTAAAACTGTTCCATAAATCGGTACAATACGCACATACAGCATCCCAGTTTTCATAAATTAACCAGGCAGCAATCGCAATACCGGCAATGATCAATGCAATAGGATTTGCCATTATAATCCCATATAAAGAACCAAGTACACCAAATAACGCAGAAAACGGCGCAATAATACCACCTACAACAGTACTAATTGCGGAAAATGCTAATTGCAGCATTAGAAAAGGTACAATATAAGTGGCCAACTTACCAAACATAAAGCCAATCTCTTTCCAATCGCTTAATTTACTGCGGTCAATATTGAGTAACCCGCTAAGCAAATCAGCAATTGGCCCTCCATCTTGCTTTAACTTATCCAGTTGTTTACCAAGCCATGCAAATTCATTTCCAACACCTTGGCCAAAACTTTTCGCAAATTGTTGTACTCTAAAAAATATAGCCCCTAACCTTTCTAATACATCGGCGCCATACTCTACATTACTGAACCCTAAATCCTTAATCAGTGACTTTTTAATTTTCACAGTACCATCGTCAGCAGCATTGCTGGCAATATCCCACGCTGCAGACAACCTCGAAACCGCTGTTTTGATACCAAGAAAATTATAATCATATGCTTTGTAAAGCGCATAAAGTACAGCCATGTGCCCAAACATTCTAAGTGATGTTTTAGCAAAACCGCTGTTAAAGTTTAAAAGTCCTAACGTACCTTTCTTTAAACTTGCAACAAATTGACCACCAATCCCAGCAGAAAGCAATTTTGATGCTCCATAACTAGCCATCATTGCACCACGCATTATAAAAAACAAAGAAACAAACCCTAATCCTGCCCCTATTACGCCCAGAATAGGTTTAGGAAGGCTAGCAAAGCCTTTCATAATTAATTCTAAAGGGCGAAGAATTAAACTTAATACAGGCAAAAATATTGTTCCAAAACGCTTCATGCCAACAGCGAAAGAAGCACCGATCCTACGTCCTTGCATAATGACTGTATCAGCCATTTTCCTGTAGGCTTCCTCAGTAGATCCACCTTTTCTATTCATGTCGTTCATGACAGAGGTAAAGGTATCGCCATTATTTTTCATAATTGCAAAGACAAAGTTTAACGCTTCAACAGATCCGAACAGCTGTGTCATCATACCGACATCGCCTTTTGTTGATGCATAAACATCATCAAGTACGCCTCTTAAGCCTTTTGCTTTCAATGCTTCAGCATCAAATGCCAAGCCCAAACTGTCAGCTAATTTCGCTCCCTCAGAAGTTGGTTTCATAATATTTGACAATGCGGCTTTCAAACCAGTTGCAGCTTCCTCAGTTTTCTGTCCGGACAATGTCGCCGTTGCAATGGAACCAAACATCTCATTTATTGATACGCCTACATTGGAAGCCAACGGCGCAACTCTGCCAATTACACCAGATAATTCTCCGATTGTAGTTTTACCACGCTTCATTGCCACAAACATAGCGTCTGTAACTTCTTCAGATTGTTCAGCTGCAAGGTTATATGCGTTAAGAACAGAGGTTAATCCATTTGAGGCAGTTCCCATATCCGTTATACCGCCGATAGCCAATTTTGCAGAAGCATCTAAAGCGTAATTTACTTTTGCCGCATCAATGCCGGCAGAAATTAAATTATATTCTGCACTCGCCATTTCATCAGTCTTTTTCCCGAACTTCATAGCTGCAGCATTTGCTGTATCGCTTAACTGACTCACCAGCCCCATTTGATTTTTAGCAAGCAAAGTACTAACTTCGGCCATCTTATACTGCCCCAGAGCAGCATTCATCGTTGGAATTAGCATAGATCCCATGATAGTAAAACCAACAGCCATTTGAGCGGCGCCATTTTTTATACGTGTTAAGTTCTTATCAAATACAGATGTAAGGTCAGCAGTATGTTGCTTCAATTCATCAATTTTGACTTTTGCTTTTTCAATTCCACTACTGGCCATATCCTTGAATTCTAAGACGAACCCCAAGCCCATAGCGGATTCCATCGCCTCCACAGTATCACCTACTTTCCAAAGCCTTTTCTTCGGCTTCATACTGTTTTAATAAACGATCAACAAATTTTCTTCTGAGTAAGCGGGGCATCTCTGCAACATCAGTAAATGACCATGACATAGCCTTATAACAAAGTAAAAATATTTCTTCGTCAGGATCACAAAGGTCACCATATAGGTCACTTACTGGTTGAAAAAATTTTGATCAGAAGTAATAATATGCTCAAAAGTTTCGTCACATCTATCACAAGGCAGTTTTATAATTGGCTTTAATCCCCAAATCAATTCATTAGACCGTTTTCTTATATTCAGTAAATCTTTGGCAGTAAGGTTTTCTAAAGCTGACGCAGTAACATCTTTACCGTTGATCTGATCAATCAAAACTACCGTCATATCAGTTTTACCAACTTTCCCCTTATCGACAGCTTTATTTATCAATCTACGTTCACGGTGCCCGTTTGGAACACCAATAGTAGCAATTCCACCATCAACTAATGAAACATCAATAGTATCGCTTTCACCTTTGGGAATAATTTGAATACCGCCATTTTCAAGCAGTTCTGACAAATTCACTATGTAATTATTCTTTTTGCCACAGTGAGGGCATTTTACCTCAAATTCAAACTCGTCGCCATAAGATAAAATCCTCAAATGTACTAAAATATAATTACGATCGCCAGAGTGCAAATTTAAAACTTCTCGCTCACTCGGAGATTCTCCATTAAACTTTGCACAAGACATAATGACATAATCATAGTTCTTACCCTGTTTAACCAGTTTTTCATCTGTAAAAATTTTTTCGTCTTTATATTTCATCGGGCTTAACTCAACACTGATACCAGATACCGGCAGTACTAACTCCATATTTATTCCTCCTAAAAACAAAGGCGGATTTAAGGTTATTAATTCACCTTAAACCGCCTTTTGAAATTAAACTCTTTCGTAATATGTATAGCAAATAGTAAGTTTCTCCATATTTGCATCAGACGAGCCATCACCAAAGTCGTCATATTCAATCTTCTTGCACCAGGCTTCATGCAAAATAAACCTGTCAATAACATTTCCACGACGATCAAGCCGTTCAAGCTCAACCTGTTTTGTATAAGCCGAACCAAGTTCATTGTTAGGCCCATCTGCCGCCGAATTAAACCATTCGTCAGCTTCAAGATCACTACCAATACGCTGCCCTTTTTCAAGAGTAATGTCATTGTATTTTATCCGGCCTGGATACTTTTCATCAAAAATCAAACCTGCTGGCTTGAATGTACTTTCTTCAATTTCTTTAGACGGCAAATTTCCTTTTTGGAAATATGCTATCTCCATAGCCCCAAGGCGTACACGATATTGCCACCGCTGAGTTACGCCAGTGGTTCTTGGTTTATCCGCCATATTAATTCACCTTCCTTACGCCACTTCGCCAACAACATCAGCAAAAGCAGTACCAGTTTTCATAATCGTAACATCCACGATAATCCATTTTGCGGCCCGTGTCGGTTTAATCCAAATTCTTACACAGAATTCGCCACGATCAATACCTTCAGCAGTATTTATTTTCACTTCATCAACACTTTGTGCATCCTGATCACAATTCAACCTATAATCATAAAATGCACGTTTATCTTTCAATTCGTTTAGGTACGGATTCAACATTCTGTAAGTGCTGCGCCACAGTTGCGGATCGTTAGGCTCAAACAGATTAATGCGGCAAGATTTACGTAGACCTTTTTTCATTACCAACAAAAGTCGGCGGATATGGATTTCACGTAATGCAGATGCATCCTGCTGCAGAGTTTCATTTCCCCATAATACAACACCGCTATCATCGAAAGAAACTATCGGATTGATCTGATTATTGACGAGCAGACTACCTTCGCCCTCTCTAGCCGTAGCACCGCAGTTATATTCAACACCCAGGCAATTATTGATCTTGCCACGTGTAATACCTGCAGGGGCAAACCATTCCGCACCAGTATTATCGTTATATGCATATGCGCCGAGCACATCGCCTGTTGGATTGATCAGTCTTGTATCATCCGTTAAGATGTCCAGAACTTTTATATGCGGATAATACAAAGCACCATAGCTTGTGCTGAATGCAGCATTGCTTCCAGTTCCGTCAACGCCCTTACCTTTACGATAATTAACAGCCTGCTGAGGTTTGATACCTTTGGGGCACGCAGATACATACATCAAATCTCCCCGATTTTCACAATATGCATGACCAGCAATGGCTACTGCATAAGACGTAGTATCAGCAGCAGATACCTGCAAAGATGCATCGTCAATTTCATCGAACATATGAAAGCCTGTTCCAGCTGCTTCGTCGCCGATATAGTCAGAATCAGTAAGAGCGTCACCATCACTGCCACCAGTCAAAATATAAGTTCCAGTTGAAAAAATTGCTTCTTCTTCGGCTTCGATAGCTTCCACTGTCAAGTAATCAGATTTAATCGTTAAAACCTGATCTTTAGTGTAATTTTCAAAGCTTGTTACAGATTTATCATCTTCGTATACGACAATATCAAAATTATCGCTGTTATCATCATTAACAGAAACAACAACCTTCATACTATCGCCCCAAGCACCTGGAGACGGTGCTCTAAAAAGAACATCTCCGGCTTTTACCTCAGAGTATTTTGCAGTAATGCTAGACGGATCTGTCACATCACTGTGATGTACTACACGGCCAACCCATAGGCAGGCGCCTCTTGCTAAAGCACGCTGACACAACAGCGGGAAATCGCTATCTGTAAGCAATCCGCCGAAATTCTCAACAAACTTCGGCCAAGAAGAAATATAGATTGCTTTATTAACCGGGCCTCTTTCTGTTTTTCCTTCAACACAGGATAAACCTTTTTGCAAACTGTCCACATAAAACGAAATATCATTTTCGTTTACAAAGACTTTGCTAAAACCAAGTCCCATAATCATTCACTCCTTTCGATATTGATAGAATCAGCCTTTTCATCTTGAATAGCCAAGTCTATATTTAATTTTTCTTTCAATACACCTTCAACCGCAGCACGCCTAGAGAATAATGGAACAGCCTCTAATTTAATCTTAGCCTGGCTTTCACACAGCGAAGATAAATTACTGTTTCCTGTGCTTGAAAAATCATTTTCAAAACGTATACCGCAAAACACAGGATTGCCGTTCGGATCTATACCACACTTCAACTCTTTTTGATCGTTGATATAGGCACTGAGTATGGTTACTCCTTTCATCATTTCCGATGGCTTTTTTGTTGCGTATGTTAATGTAAAAATCAAATCATAATACTTCGGTCCCCAAGTCCTTTTATACCGACGATTTTGCTCATCAATATAATATTCATACACTGCCGAATCATCTAACTCAGCAACCTCTTTCCATATCGGTCCTTCAACTACAAGGCCCGGCAATTTTTCGAGTTCTGTAATAATGTCACCAGGAGAATATTTAGTATTAGTCACACAATCTCGAAGCCATAAAATAACATTTTCGACGGCCTGTGCAATCATTTTCTAAACACCTCCTTGATTGCCTTACAGTACAGTATTTTCGCTTCTTGGATAGTTTTTTTATCATTCATTATCGGAGAAATAAACGGACGGGCAGGAATCCGAATATACTTTGTAGTTTTCTTTATCCTGCGACCGATTACTGCAACAAACCCTTTACGCATGGCGTCTGTAACTTCAATAGTTGCGCCCTTTTCATGTACTCGGGCAATATTAACGCCCTTTTTACTGCGATAGTTTGTGCCAATCCATACTCCACCACGAACACGTTTCCAAGTAATTGTACTAATTAGACCACCATTACCACCTTTTTCAATCAAAGCCTTTGTACTGCCCTTTTTCCAAGCAGTTAAAGCTCCGATCGGTTCAAACTTTTGACCGGCCGGAGCTTGACTTTTTATACCTTCTTTTATTCTTTTGACCAAAAGAAAACCGGCTTGCCCTGCGGCCTTTGTTGCAGCTTCATCAATTTTATTACCGGCATTTCGCAAAGCGTTTTCGAGTTTGTCCCAGTCGCCAATTAAACGGCTACCCAACTTCGCCACGCTCCCTTTTGAAATAAACTTTATAAAACCAATGTTTGCCGTGGTAGTGAGCCGCTGGTCTAGCCTCAACAACAGTAACTTTTGTACCACCGGGGATAATCAATAAATCACCTTCGGTACCATTATGCAAATCCCAATCATCAGCCATACATAAAATATACCCCTCGGCATCTGGAGTATTACCAAGACCGGAAGCAACATAAGCGTTGTAGACTTTATAACTTACCTGACCAGCAAAAAAGACCGTTGGCAAATATTTTTGCTCAACGGCCTCATCATAAACTGGATGTTTGGTTGTATTATCGTTATCCCGGCGCATAAGTTCAATGGATACCGGGTGAATAAGTTTAGGCTTCATATGATAGGATTCACCACCTTTGTTCCAATGCCGACAACCGTCGGCTTTTTCATGTAAAGCATAATGATCTCGTCGACCTCCATATCACCTGTAGGCCCTTTACTATAACTGTACTCGTCGTCCCGCATTTCGTAACTATGCCCGTCTGTAGTTTCTTTGACGATCTTTCTTTCCTGTTCCAATTCTACCAGTTCTGCAGCAGTCGGAACGTAGAAACGAATCGCCATCAACACGCAGGCACGAGTTATGAGAACAGGGATAGGTTTTAAAAATACGGTGCCTGTCAGCGCCGATATTCGCACAGAAGCCTGATTAATGGCTTTTGTAATCCTATCACTCGAAACATCATCACCAACCCCCTCAGCACGAACGTCGTCCACCGTTGCATACATCAATGAATTTAACTGTTCAGCTGTTGCATCTGAGTAACGCATTAAGACACTACCGGCTCCTCAGAACTTTCCACCGTACCACTTGTAGGAGTACCAGTTGTTACAACAATCGCTTCGGCAACAGCATATTCATAGTCAGTACGTGCGGTAATAGTATATTCGATCATACGCTTACGGGGATTTTTAACAAATTCAATAGAAATATCACGCTGCACGCCATAAGCGATATTCAAAGGATTAGCCAGCATAATATCATACATAGAAAGATACGGGCGCGGATTGAGCAAATAGCCTTTATAACGAATATCGGCGGCTTCTGTAAGAGCTTTATCACCAAGTGCGGTGTTTCTGGAAGTCAATTCTTCGATATAAGCATCTTTAAATTCAGAAGAACATACAAATTCAATATCCTTCGTTTTAAACTTTTCAGGCATTGCATCAAGCATAGCTTTCATGATTTTCATAGGAGAATCGGTGACAGCAGTTAAGTCGACTTTATTTGTCTTAGAATCAGCACGAGAAAGAGCCAACCATCCGTTATTAATTTTAATAAACTCATCACTCTTAGTATCATCACCGTTCCAGCCCAAATCCTCGGTATCATTTGCAAACTGCTTTGCAATAGCGTCTAAAATAGTCTGCTCAGCCTTTGTTTTCTCAATATTATCTTCTAAAAACGAATATGAAATATCGATAGGCAGAATAATCTCAACCGTAGACAATTTACGACGAGCAGTAGAAATAGATGCAGAAGAAGCAGGTTCTTCACCTTCTCCGGCTTTTCTAAGCATCCGCTTGCCAATATTCAACATTTCAATATATCTTTCAGGAGATGCCATTTTGTAATGTTGTACTTTTTTCAAAAATGTAGAATTTTCAACTACCGTAGTAATAAACTTATCAGACTGTTCAGGAGTAAGTTTACCACCGCCAGCTAAAGTCGTGCCGCTAGTAACTCCACTTGCTTTGTTTAAAGGTTTTACCATGATTATTCACACTCCATTCATTATTTTTGTTATTAATCTAAAGAGCCAGGTACAAAGCTACCGTCAAACGGGCTTTGTTCTTTTTCGATTTTACTAATACCTGGTTCTGTATTAGCTCGCATGATACCAACAGATTTAAGCATCTGAATATCTGCCTGAATAGGTTTTACTACTTCGGCAACAGTACTTTTGATAACTTCGGCAATTTGTTCACCAGTCAAATCACCTTCGCCGGTATCATCACCAGTTCCAGTACCATCATTTTGATCAGCTTCACCAGTTCCAGTATCGCCCGCAGCACCTTTACCCGCATTATCATCATTTTCAGATTTCTTCAATGTTTCAATTTCTTCCTGAATAGGTTTTACAGCTTCAGTAACAGTACTTTTGATCAAAGCTTCTAATTCTTCTTTTTTCATGTTTAATACATCCTCCATTTCATTATTTTTTTGATTTTTTTCAGGCATTAAATTCCTAATCATCTCAAGAGCATCAACCAAAGCATTCTTGGCCGCTTCCAAAGTATTTTTGGTTTTTTCGCTAATGGTTTTACCAGCCTTTGTTACGTTAATCTCAGCAGCAGATTCAGGATCTAAACTTTCATAAGCCCAACCAGCTAAAGATAAACCATTTACGCCACCTGACTTAACAACATCCCAAAGATCATCAGACATGACTTTGATACCAACAGCCCAGGCACCGACTTCCGTAAACATCGGATCATTTTCTTTGACAATCCAGCTTTCTCGGACGAAGCAATCACGTTTATTATAATCATGTTCCCTGTCAATATACTGCGTATAACCGCAAGCCATAAAGTTTTCCATAGCTTTTTCTACAGCTGCCGGAGTATACATATCACCATCAGTATCAACTTCATTCGGCACAGCCACCAGGCCGTATACAATGCGTTTTTCAACATCTACTTTCGTCAACGGAAAATCCCATTGTTTTTCTGTCTGATCAGAAGGCTTTGCATTAGCAGACTTTAAGATGATCTTTTTTTGATTTGCAGGAGACCCAACCAAAGAAATCCATTCGACATTAAAGCCAGCTACCACACGTTTTAAGTCCATACATTTTCACCCCCTTTCAGTAAAATAGCCATAAAAAAACCGGCTATTATAGCCGGTTATAATAAAAAGCACTCTGCTGTTTGCAAAGTGCTTTATACTATCTCAACTTTATTAATGACATCACCAAGTATAGCGCCATCATGAAGTCTATATGAATCTAGCATATCATCTACACTATCAAAATAAGCATCCATGCTACGATCGTTACCAGAGCAATCACGCCCAATAAAAAAACCTGTGCCAGGATCACTGCTAACCGTATAAATTACACCTTTATATATTACTGGTCCATCATACGGAGCCATGCCATCGGCACCTGTCAAATCGTTTTTAAAATCTGTTTTATCTGCGTAATAGCTTTTTTGATCTGCCATAATACGCCTCCACCTTTAATCATTTCCTGCGGCATTGCCGCTATAACTTCTTTTTCCCAAGACCATAAAGCCTGGGGTACGTCAGAGCGTTTCCCAACTTCGTTCGGTTCATTGCTATGGTAAATTGTTCGATGTACATGGGGATTTGTACTATGTGGCCCAGAGCCAGCATGTGATTCAAAATGAAACGCTGTAGTAAGTCGCCCCATGCCGTCATATACGTTCCTTGCTTTTATTTTACCATTGTCCTTAGATGATATCAAATCATACTTCCAACCCGGTACGCCTTGTCGTGAAGCGCCATGAGCGGATACTAAAGCTATTCTTGTATCCATATCAAGCGAAATAACTTTTGCTGGATTTTGTTTTGTACCTTTGAGTGTTTTCAAGATTTGTTTTGTTACCTGCCTTTTCGTTGTTTTCTCAGATATAACAACATCACAGCGGCAGTGCCCATGTATCGGCGGCAACATTCTTCCCTGGGAAATCAACTTCGCACTTGAAACACCTATCGGTGGAGTACTTGTCCACGGTAAAGCATTTTTTACATCTTCCGGGTCTGTTAACTCAAGAACATTCCGACATACATCTGCAGCAGCAGTAACGCTGAAACTGCGACCATCCAATTCTTGACATACCGGACAGGTCCTTTCGTCGCCCATGGCAAAGATAGTATATTCTTTAACACCTACCTCTTCCATGCCAAAAACATTACCAAATGCCTTAGATCTAACCAACAAACTTTCAGCTGTAATATCCCAGTATTTATAATCAGTCATATCAAGAACATTACTCAGTTGACTTTCAAGCATCTTAGTAAAGTCTTTTGTACTGAGGCCCATATCCAAAACTGCTTTACCTGTTTCTACAACTTTTTCCGAAATAGCACTACTGTAATGTTCACCTAACCAGTAAATTCCATTACTCTCAATGAATGATATCGCTCGTTTGTCAATGATCGTATTGTCAACGACCTTCGGCTTATCTTCGGCCCATTTGCTCTTTGCCTTAGCATATATGCCAGCAACTTTTTTATGTATTATCGACCTAACAGCCTTGCTTTCGGCAAACTCATGCCCCAAAGCATTTAACAAATATTCTTCCAGTTCCTTTAAAGCGAATTCCCTTGCTTCTGGTGCAATATCTTCCAGTAATTCAATAGCATTTTTCAGATGTTCTGAGTAACTCTCTCGCCAGAGTTTCCTAAGCTCTGCCGCAAGTTCGGCATCTCCTAAATCATTTTCTTTCTTTTTTTCTAATGAGCAAATGGACTTGATCAAAAATAGCAATTCAGACTTTTCATTTTCACTAAACCTCATTTTTTCAAGCCCTCTCTGATTTTCCATAAAGCTTTAAAAAGCTGTGATTTATTCAAATTATTAAGATCATTACTATTATCAACATACTGCGAAAATAGCCTAGGCAATTCACCAAATTCATCAGGAAGCTTCTCTAAATCCATGCCCAACAATGTGCCAATCTTATCACGAATCTCGTTTACTTTAAGCGCACCTGTCGCATCAGCAACTGTAATCAAAGCTGAAACTTCTTCCGGATCATTTACATCTATGCCTACCGTTTTAAATGACCATGTGGCCACGCCCAACTCATAAACAAGAATCCTGTTCATCTGCTTGTCAAATTCTTCCCGTTCCGGGGCAAAAACATTTTCCTCAGCCTGTTTCAAAGATTCTTTAGCAGTAGCAAGAGTGTAATCGTCAGATAATCCAATCAGCAACGGCGGTAGCCTAAACGCACTGCGTATAGTTGATTTTGCATCTTTGTTATACTCTAAAAACTGAGCATCATTCTGCTGGACATCACGCAAAGATTTTATTTCAATTTTCGTTTGTGCTGGGCGTGCATCTGGTACTCCGCCATAAGTATTATCAGTACCCGCCGGTACAGCCTCAATGATTAGCACAGAATTCGCACCGCCACGCTGCTGTGTGACATCAGTCATAAAACTTCGGATTGAATCAATCGTTTCATCTGCTACAGTACCGCCTGACACCGTAATAACTGCCGCTGGAATGGCATTATTATCAAAGTACGAATAATTACATTCAGAAGCAGCTCGAACGCCTGCAACCTCATATTCACACCCTACCCAACGTGGCCGCCCATAAACAGACGCTGGATTGTAATTACCAAGCCAAATAACTTCAGTTGCTGCCGTTTCCGATTTCGTATTATCTTTCAAAAAATCGCCAGACGTGTAATCCATAGTCCGGGGATCTCCCCATTCTTTAAACCATACTTTTTCACCAGCAACTTCTTGCATGAATTTTCGGAAACGACGTGTGCATTTTTCTTCGATTATTTTACCTTTAACAACTTTTTTTACAGTACATTCAACAAGTTCGCTTCCTATTGGTGTCATTTTCATTGTAGCCGCCGGTATATGACGTAAACCTATCATCTCTCCAGTTATATTTCTAATCAATTCCATACAAGCATAACCAAAGGTTTCACGATCAGTACGTAATTTTTTCCGCAATCCAAGAAAATCGTCACGACCTTCCGGATCAACATTACTGAAAAATGTATCGACTTTCGACCATTCTTCATCGCTGGTTTTTACGCCATCCTCTCGCTGTTCAAGCATATATTTGCGCTCACAACCAATAACCATGGCACTAATACACTGCGGCAGTATCGAAGATAGCTGCACCAGCTCCGCTATCTTTTCCGGATCATATGGCGGTTCAATAACACGACCTTCTGACTGTCCTGTTTCCTTCTGCGGATCAGCAACTTGCCTGGATTCGCTTTTCAACAAACTATGACCTAAAACACTAATACTTTTTTCTATTTTTACAACTTGTGATGACATATTAAAATCACGCCCTCCTAGCTTTAACTTGATTAGGTTTATTGATCGTTTTTATCCTGCGGAAGTCCTCGACCGAATACCTTAACGCTGCCATCGCATCATCAAAGAATTCTATCGGATTATCCGTATAGAGGCCTGTTTTTTCATCTTTCTTCCATCTCCATTGCGACATTTCTTTTAAAGTATTGGTACAGGACGGATGGACTATGATTTTATGCTGTTTAAGATAGTCTATCTGCGACATTACACAGCCACTGTCCTTGAATACACCATGAGCATTCCAGCCGCAGGCTATCCATTTTTTAATAGGTTCCGGGGATGCACTATCGCAATGCATTATACGACTTCGATCATAATTTCTCTGTTCCGCCATACGAATAATTTCGTCAACAAGTTTTTCATAACAATAAATTTCAGAAGCAATGTAAATAACATCATCCTTAAAACGAACATCCAAAATCGCATTGGCATGGTTATAACCAAAATCCTGTCCATATCTTGCAGCGTCAAAATTACCGATATCTGTATCAAAATCTTCGACGACATAGTTGGACAAAATCATACCAGATGTTTCGCCCCATTCCCCAAGGCCATAAACTTTAAAACCTTCTGGATCATCATTCCTACGACGCTCCATACGAGAATAATATGCAGCATCAATAAACTTATTATCCAAGTACGTCGACCGATGCGTAAAAACATCAGGATCAACAACATCCCAATATTTACGCTTTATCCAATGCAAAGCGGATACAGGATTAAATGTCATTGTAATTTGATAGTATAAATACGGATTTGACAATTCACCACGCAAACGGTCATCAATAATATCGATATCAGCTTCTTCCAGCTCTGTAGCTTCTTCGATCCATACCCACACAAGTTTGCCTTTAGGAAAAGTGATAGACTTTAACTTTTCACGCTGTTTCTTATCATTAACACCACGAAAAATAATACTGTTTCCAGTAATTTTAGACGTGATCATAAGTCTACTACTGTTGATTATCCAAAAATCTTCCCAGTATTCGCCACACATACGAAAAATTACAGCCTGAAGTTCAGCAAATGTACTATAGCGGTTCGTGCCTTCTGACTTACGAATAACAAGTAAATTTGCACCAGTATATTTTGTATCACTGAGTTTTAATATAAAATCTTGAGCAACATTAACAGATTTTCCCGAACCAGCAGAACCTAAAACAACTCTATACCGGCAATGTGTTTCATTTACCGGCTTAAAAATCCGATTGAATCTTAATCGTGAGGTAATACTAAACATATTCAACCTCAACTTTCAAAACTTTCGGACCTTTATCCTGATCACCTTTCTTCTTATCCTGAATATCCTGCAGAGCCAAAATACATTTCAATTTTTTCTCTTGCAGTTTTGTAAGTTCTGCTTCCAAACTCTGAATAACGCTGTCAATAGGTACAGTGCGAATAACACTATTCTGTTCAATTCTTTTAAATTTACCACTTTCATCAGTGATAATTTTGCCACTGTTATCTTTCTCGGGGCATAAAAAAGTTGATGTACTGTCAGTAGTTACAGACGACCGTGCTTTTTCTTCAAGCCCTTTATATTTAGCTATCAGCTGCATATAACGCCGCTCTCTTATTGAATACAGCCGCAACTGATCCTTTAGCATATCTTCTGTATCAAACGGCATATCCTCAGCCATTTCTAATTCCTCTTGGCTAACAGTATCCCAATACATTTTAGAATAACGGCCATGGACAAGCCTATTAGAATTACCAAGAGGAGCACCATGCCCGGCAGCATTTTGATTGCCGAGAGGTGCTCCTCGCTGGTCCTTCTTTTTTGTTTGGTTTTTCGTCGATTTTTTATCGCCCCAGTGGTCTTCACGCTTCCACCTCGAAATAGTATCGACTGGTTTACTCAATTTTTCGGCAATCTCTTTTAACTTTAGAGTTTTGCCGCTTCTCAGCCACATCAACCGGGCTTTTTCTCTGTCGGGGCTTCTCGCCCGTGTCATGGCTGTCACCTCCTAAGATAAAACTTTTTGTTTGAACCTAGATTTTTGTTAACAGCGTTGCTTGACTGTATGACTTTGAGGTACTCATCATGTCTAAAAAATCCTCTCTTGAAAAGTCTGACAACCTAAAAATTTCTTCTTTCTTCATACCAGTTTGCTTCTCAATCTCTTTCATCGGTGTACCGGCATTAACCAATTCCCTAACAATAGCTTTCATTGGCCCTATTACATGGGTTCCTCTCGCACGATTATGTGTGATCGTACCGTAAATATCCTCACTGTGACTTTTATGGTCAACGATAACCACAGGGACCATACCCGCTAACTTATTTTTCAGCGGCTCTCGCTGTGCTACCGTCCACCGATGGAATCCATCAATAATCGTATAGTCAGGCTTAACCACTATAGGCAGCGTCCAGCCGTTGGTTAAAATAGACTGAGTAAGCAGTTCAAGGTTTTCTTTAGTAACCACATTAGGGTTATAGTTATTAGGTTTTAATTTATTAATCGGTACCCATTGTAACGATTTTAAAGGTGCTTTTAAATCCATCATATTTTCCCGCCTTTCGCATTTCTTAAATAACCATTATAAATATCTAAATAAAGCGCCCTATACGATCTCATTTTTGGATCACCTTTCAAAAGCGCCTCATACATATTTTGGCAATCTTTATTTGACATTAATATCGCAGACTTCACATATAGATGCCGATAACGTTGAGCAATTTTCAACTTTGCTTCAGTAAAAAACCATTTCGATAAATTACTGAAGATGTTTTCCAATAGTTTCCGGTAATCTTTAACCTTCTGATTTTTTTCAATCGCTCTCCTATTCTTTGAAGAACGTCCAAACATTTCAGAATCCCAATATAAAGCTGCTAAATAAGCATTTGGTTCTCTCCTGATTATCCGTTCCATAAGATCCGGATAATATTCATTCATTTTTACCAGGCTTCGAGCCGTATCAATACTGAAAAACTGCGATACCCGCAAATTATTTTTGCCGGTACCAGCTTGATAAAGGTATAAATAAATGTCAGGTATTTCAACCTTTTCGTTAAATAAATAAAGCCATACGTCGTTATTTTTCCAATCATAAATAGGGAAAATATGATTTTTACTATTTAATTGTTTTTTCGCCGCAGTAGTCCTCGATAAATTCTGAGAACGCTGTATACTTTCTGCAGCTCTTACACCAAGAATATGAATGCCACCCTTCAGCACCCGTGCAAAGAAGTCTTGATATGTATCTTGCCTTGCTTTTAGCAGCGGGTGCGTCCGGATAGCAAATGAAGGAGGAATGCGAATCCATAAATCCCGCTTTGTACTGTCAAAGCAAATAAAGCTTTCATCATTTGCCAACTCGTTAAAGCAATTATAATGACGGCACTCGATGCAGTACCAATCAAATTTTGCTCCAAGCAGGATAAACTTTCTTCTCCAGTCTAATACTGTTTTTTCAATGCATGGATAAATAGCCTCTTCATCTAAAAAATATACAATTAACTGCTTGGGGTCTATTTGCCCACGTTGAATAAGGTTAACAATCAACTGTGACAAACACAGGCTATCCTTACCACCCGAAAAAGCAAAATATACCGGCAGTCCATTGTTAAATACGTTTATAATTCTTTTTTCTGCTGCTTCAACAACATTCCTTGCTCCTTCCAGCTTAATTATAGCCATACCTTTTCACCACACTTAGGACAAATAACATAACGACCATTATCATCTTCAACAACTGAGTTGCTTTCAAATCCTTCGCTGTTATCATAATCCTCTGTATCGGTGTGTTCTTCAGCGGCAACACGCTCAATTTTCTGCTCTACTGCTGCCTGCTGTGATTTAATTTCTTCGACTTTTTCTTTATCAATGATGCCGTAATCATCCAACTGGGCATTAACAGCGTCAAGATCGCCAACGAGCATCTGCAAAGTACTTTCATCATAGCCAGGGATAACAAGATCGTCTTGCAGTTCCTTAAAAAACTCATCTAAAATTTCAAGGTTGCTTACACCTAGCTCAAAAATACGATTATCAGCGATCATTAGCTTTTTCTTATCTTTTTCGCTAAGGTTATTCATAACTAAAACCTTAACTTTAGCCCAGCCAAGGCTTTGAGCTGCCAAGTATAAACCGTTGCCGCAAACAATGTTATATTTTCCATCTACGACAATCGGTCTGATCTGCCCGAACATTTCCAGGGACCGGGCAAATTCTTTTACCTGGATCTCCGTATGCATACGAACACTTTTTTCTGCCAAAATTACTTTATCAATAGATACCTCTGTTACTTTCATAATTCACTACCTCCATAGTGTCATTTTTTTAATAACGCTCCTGCCAAAAGCGATTCACTGCCTTAAATACGATTAAATAATCCCCACGTCAAAGCCACAATAGTACCTGTCAGCGTTGCAACCAAGCACCCAATAATCTTTATTGTAGATAGGTTTAAAACCGTTCCTAAGGCAAATACAGGCAAGCCAACAATAATTGCAAGCCCCACCCCGTAACATATCCCCTTCTCCGGAAGCCTTTTTCCCAACAACGTCAACATCGTAGGTAACATTGTTGTTGATCTCAACGTCCCATAAATGAGAAAAAGATGTGTTACGGTGATACCTGGTACACTTGCAATTAAAACACCTGCCAAAAGCAGCACTGCCATTGCCGCTTTTGTATGCCACATTTCAACGTCTTTTTTTGCATCAGTTACCAAAGACGCTGCAGCACACAGATTACTGTCAATAGTGCTCAGTAATCCAGAAATAACCATAAATAAAAAAGGCAGTGTCACCCATTCAGGAAACAACTGCGCCACAAGCTCATAGTTCACTATTCCTTTATCTGTTGCCGAATATCCATACCCAGCCGCAATAAAACCTAAAATACCCATGGACAAAGGCACTATAGCGAATAACCCGGTCCCCAAAGTAAAAGCCTTTGCAATCTTCCCTTCTTTGATAGAAAACGCTCTCTGCCAAAAACATTGATCGCCGAAAGGTCCAGCCATAAGTCCCAAAGCTGCCGGCAATCCAAAGCCTAAGAACAACGCTATCCCACTATCAGATACTAAGCTTTGATAATTGCCGTTAATACCATGCAGGCCATTTACCAATGCTGAATATCCACCTGGCATAGATAACGCCCATGGTACCAATAGCAGGCAGCACCCTAAAATAAGCACCATCTGCATTGCATCGGTAATCACAGAAGCCATTATCCCGGAGAACTGAGAATAGGAATAGGCTATCATCGACAAAATTACTGTCGTCGTAAAAAAATCTATTCCCAGGACACTGGATAATATTTTACCGCCGGCAAGAAGTTGAACAGCCGTTGATAAAACTGCCAATATACTCAGCTGCGCCAAATACACCCTCTTGACCTTCACACTTCGGTATATCGTTCCCATATAGCCCGATATCGTTATTCCATCCGGCATTTGCTTTCTTATTCGCTCCGCATACGGAATAAAGAACAAAAGGCATAAAATATTCGGGACCAAAAACCAAAATAGCCCTGGCCACCCATTAGAATATGCTTTTTCAGCACTGACGAATAAGGCGGGTGCCCAGATCCACGTAGCTGCAATACTCATTGCGGATTTGATTGTCCCCATTCGCCTATTCCCTACAAGAAACCCCTGCAAGGTTGTTTGTCGGCGTGTAAGCAGATAACTCACGCCCAACATCAGCAGCGTATACGCCACCAATACGATAAAGCCAGTCACTTTATCAACCTCCTTTATAAAACAATTACAAAAATGGTAATAAAAAACCGCCTGTGCTGATGCTCACAAGCGGTTTTCCTGATATCCAATTTTTGCACCTTAATCATATCACAGGACTTACTGACGTGTCAGTGACAACTTTTTGACATGCTATTTTTAAATATACGGAATTTTAGACTTTTTAATATTCACTCCTTTAAATCCATTAGCTCCCAAGAACATCCTCAATGTTTCAACATCAAAATTATTTTTTGGCCCTAAAATAATTTCTTTAACACTTTCAGGTTTAAAAGAAAACTCAAAATAAGAAATAATCTTATCTCGAGTAGATCTAAACTTGATTTCTTTAAAAGCAGGTAAATCATCTACAACTTCCATAGTTTCTTTTTCAAACATTAAAAATGGTAAATACGTTATTCTCCATTCAGCTTCCTCTTTAAATCCATCATTTTTAGTATAATAACTCAAATTAAATATTCCAGATAAATCATCTGGACTTACTTCTTCTATATTTTTTTTCCCATCTAAAATTTTTTTAAAAATATTTTTTATTTCATTTTTCCAAAGTTCATTAATATAAAGCACTTGGCGACCATAACATTTTTTTTCATTAGTACACATTCTAAACGGCCCACCACGTTCTATAGACAAGCTGTTAAAATCAACACCTATGGCAACACCGTTACCATCATCACCATAACTTCGCCACTGACTTAACAAATCATCTTCCTCAGAAAAACACGATATATATCCTGGCAATGTATTATAAACATATGTTATCCATATTTTATTAGCCATTTCTTCATTAATTTTTTTATTACATACTAGCTCATTGAGAGCTGCCCATACAGCATCCTTAAATGCACATATTTCCTCTTTATCATTAGTATATTTAGTGTCAGATAACCAAAAACATTTATTTTTTATAATGCTCATAAATGCAGAAATATTACAGTAGTGATAAAGTTTTTCTGGAAATTCATTATTATCCATAAAACACTCCTATATTTTATCACGATTTTTAAAAGTCTTTGTACGCTCCATCTGAATTCCATTTATTATATTCATTAATAAATGCTTTAATGCTGTGAACTTTTTTTAACTTTTGTTCTCCCATATTATAACGAGATCTTATTTTTTCACTTACTTTAAGTGCCTTAAATCCAATAAAACAAATTTGTTTTTTATACTCATTTAAAGCAGCCGATTCTTCCATTAACTCTGTCCGATGAAAATCAATTATTGATTGTGCCATTATCGTATGTATTGATATATAGTGTATCTCATCCACATAATCAATTTCTAAATTTTCCAAATTAATATTTGCTAAATTATCAGTTAGTACAGGTAATCGTGAATAGTATCTTCCCATGAAATTACCATTATTATCTTCATCTAGTCCTCCAGAACTCAGAAATAAATCCACATCAAAATATATCATACTACATTCTATAGCAAATGTTTCCAAAGTAAACACTAGCCTTCTTGTTGATCTTTTAGTTTTGTTTTCTATCATAAAATTTTCTATTTCTATAGCCGTCGATTTTGCAAATTTTGCTTTGTAAGATTCTAATTCTTTAGATTGCTTCCACTTAATCAAAAAACTTAATATTATGTTTAAAATTGTAAATAAAAGAAACATCAAATAAACATGAAAAGTTTCTATAGAATATGTTTTGGTTATAAATTCAACTATACTTTCAAAAGCTTTTTCAATCATTAGCATTCTCTCCAATTTTTTATTTAATTATAACAGAAAAGATGTTTACCAAACAGTAAACACCTTTTCGTCTTATTTTCTTTTTTCCTTAACCTGAACACCATCAATACCAAAAATAAGTGCGGTCATAACATCTATAGCAGCATTTACATCTCTGTAGATACTCCTTACATCCATATAATATTTATCAGCCAGGTCAGCAGCAATCTCACCAGCTGTTTTATCCGTTTCAGTAATATACATTGACTTTAGAACATCAAGTCTCCGCATATTTTCGTCCTTCCCACTGCGATAGCAATAAGCCTCATAAAGACCTATCATCTCGTCTACGTGAGCCATAATGATTTTTGTCCTGGTCATCGACATTTTAATGCTCTCAACAGCAATCTCGCTTTTACCGGGACCATATGACTGCCACATTGCATCTAAAATTTCTAATGGAGTTTCCTGCTCCTCATCTAATCTAACCAAATCAAAAACAGCATTTTCTACATACTGCTTAAACAGACGATAATTCTGCAGAAGCAGCCTTGTATTATAAAGTTTTTTACTAACAGCTTCTGCTTTAGCTTTTTTGGCCTCCAACTGAATTTTATTATATATGGCTTTTGCTGTAGCTTCTGCTGTTTCACTAATAATCTTCTGAACATCATTATTTGTCATTTGCTAAGCCCTCCTGAATGATGATATAATAATTTTGCGAATTGTATATCATCATTCTTTGGGCTTGCCGTCACTGGCAGGTTCTTTTTTTATTCCTCTGAATCAGCAAAAAGTATTTTTGCAAAAAATACCACACTCTGTTGATCTTTCTTTAGAGTTTTTCGCTTTTCCTCCGACATTGAAACACAGGAACCGCAAATATAATGCCTTATAAAATCCGAGCTTGATTGAAAGTCCCTAACATCGTTTTTACTTCCACAAATTTCGCATACACCTGCTGGTACTGGTTCAGCTTCCGGAAAAATATCAGGAGTAACCGCAATAACTTTGATAGTATCTAAAGAACCATCTTCTGCTGTTTTTACAATTTCATAGTCACTAAACGCATGATCAGAACCTTCCCCATTCTGCAGGTTTCTATAATAGATATAGTGACCATCAGTATACAGATTATCATGATACATAGTACCAAACGGATATTCAAACGAACCGTAGCCTTTATCTCGAATTACAATTTTAGGCATTCGGATTATTTCTGCTTTGTCGATATTTTCGCAACGCCTTAATGCCGCAATCGCTTGATCAAAATTACTTTTTATATCGTCCGAATAATATTGCTTCATCGCTTCTAACATACTTATAGCTTTATAATAATCAGCCATTGTGTCCTCCTTCTAAAAATAACCTATGTTCTTTTGCATAAGCATAAAGTGTCTTACCCTCTTTATTGATGACATATGGCAAAAACACTTGGTCAATACTTACCATACCAATTTCGATTAAAGCCATTTGAGCCTCAACCCAATCTTTCAAGCATCGCCATGCAGTACGTTCAGCTTGATCTAACGACGTTTTTATCCTTGGATTATTTTTCTTCTGCTGCCGTAATATCTCGGCTACAGCTGCAATTTGTACAGGTAACTCAATAGGAATAGTACCGATTGGTGAATCAACAATAAATTTGATGCTGATAACTTTACCATTATCAATTTCTTTTTGTATAGCTTTAGCGCCGCCTTTAATTAAAATAACTTCTATTTCTCCAACTGTCTTAATAGCATCTACGGTAGTCGTATAATTTAGTAACGCCATTAACAATCACACTCCTTAAAATAAGCTTTCTTCCGGAACATTTTTCTTTTTAGCCTTTGGCACCGGTGATACTTTTCGGGCTCTGTTTGCTCCGTTACAGGTACTCCAATGAGGTACATAGCCAAGACCTGATTCAGGATGATCTGTAATTGTAACCGCAATGATCTCACCATTAGGCGTTACAATACGATCTTTGCCGCCAAGAGTATATCCAACCTGGTCTTTATTCACTGGCATTTTAGCACCGCTAGAAGTTCTTATGAAGAATATTTCTGCTCCGCACTCCCGGCAAACGATCATTCTAAAATCAGCCATCATTAACACCTTCCATTTTTGCGCCGCAGTAAGGACAGCTTTTATATTTTTTACTGCCGCTGTAGATCGGTACACGCTCACCACACACGCTACAATCACCGATTGGGTGTTTAGGGTGTTCAATCCAATGCCCATGCTTACGTTCTTCTACTGTAGGGGCTTCGTCTATTAAATTGGCTACATTTAAATAGGCGGATTTTTTCCCATTATAATATTTACCGAAAGTATCATAACCATAACAATACTTAATACGTTCTAATGCTTTAACATATTCTAATATTTTTGGTTTCAAAACGTCAGCATCTATTAATCTCATAATCTATTCACCTACTATTTTTTTATCTTTATATCATAATTACTATCAACTTTGGCCATATTATTATAATCACCTTTCCAATATACTTCTTCTACAGCATCCCAAATTTCGTATTCTGTAGCGTCATTTTCTACGTCTATTTTTATCCTATACTCATTTTTTTCAATAACTGTTGCTATTACTGTTTTCATAATATATTAACCGTCCTCTCAAATATCCATCGGGTCACAATTCTCACAGTCAGGTTCAATGTCTCCATACTGCCAACGACAATATGTACAGCAGTATTTACTGTCCCAGTAATCACAGGTGGCGTCACAATCATCACAAGGGCATTGTTCTTCTTCCATTTTTATTCACCGTCCCGTCTGTTCCATGCTGCTGCAGCTTCTTCTTCTGTTGGCTGAAATCTCCCAACAGTTGCGTCACATTCTAGATTTGTACAGATCACATAATAATAAGGATTAATTGGCGTTCTTTCCATCTTAGCTTTGCTACCGCAGAACGGACAAGGTTTTAATTTAGTCATTTTTCTTCACCTTCTTGTGCCAAAATATCCAAAAACAGCTATAAAAATATGGTCAATATAGTCATTAATACCATTGATAAATTCGGTCCTATTTCATACATTTTCGTCACCGTCCTCTAATAAACGAATCTTATAATCTGTCTTAATTGGCCATTTGTAAGGCAGGTTTAATATAAGTCCGCAACTCACTTTATTTTTAGATACAAATGGGCAATCAAAGCACTCACAATGTGAGATACATTCATCTTGAATTGTATGTAATGCGTTTAATAATTTGTTATAATCTGCCATATTTTTTCACCTCTTACTATTCTTCACTTAACCGAATTTGATTCCAAAGTTCGTGATATTCCACACAAGTTACATTAAAAGCAATGGTATAATTGGATACCACAATTTCTGCGTTATCCGGGTATTCTTCTATCAGTTCAATAAATTCTTTTTTTGTCATTTATTCATACCTCGTTTATAACGCAAAACAGCAGCTTTTATATTTCGGTTGCAACGTGTACATTCATATTTCCTTGATTTTTCGTAATAATTCATAGAGTCGGAATAAGCTCCCACCTCAAATTCACCGTTTTCGTCATAATGTTCTGCATAGTGGCCGTGCACAGGAATTACTTCCCGCCAGCCCGTTATGTTCTTGCAGTGAGGGCAAATAAAACTTTCTTTCATTTTTCTTCACGCTCCTTATATACAACCGCCACAACAACCAAGTGGCACGTTTTCATTTACTAAACATTCAATGTATTTAGCGTAAGGTTTAAGAATTTCTGGCAACTTATCATCATCAACGCTCCATAGACCTTCTTCGACGTATTCCTGCCAATCAATATCAAACCAAACTCTGCCACCAGACAATAAGCAATCTTCAAGCTCATATCTCACACCTTCAAACTCTAAAACAAGAGTTCCTCTACAAAGGTTTGGATACGCGCCGTCATAAGAAATAAACTTTACCATTTCTTCACCATCCTTTTTTATCCCCACAACTTTTTGGCTATTTCAACTTTTATTTTTAGCTCTTTAACATCTTTATTGGCATAAGCCAAGGAGTATGAATGGCTTCTTTGTATACTTCCGTCTTTCAATCCTTTATGATATTCAACAGCTTTTTCAAGTCTAGCTGAGAAATACTCTAGGCTTTCGGGCATTGCTAACGTTATTTCTTTTGATTTGGTTTCCCAGTACTCAGCTTTGCTCTTTTGTTCAGCTGCCTTATCTGCAAGTTCTACAGCCTTTTCACACCGTTTCCAGTTCCTTTCAATTAAGGCACGATGACGTTTTTCACTGTAATGTCCAACTTTTATTGGTTCCCCCAATGATAAAAATTCTTTACCTTCCTCCGCCGCTCTCCACTTATCATTGCTTTTCACTTGATTTTTTAGGGCAGCGTTGTTGTATCTTTCCGCCTTGCGTTCTGCGTAACTTTGCTCATCAGTTCGGACAATAGAATAAAAATATTTATCATCTTTTTGTAGCACCAAGTTATAAACTTCGCATTCAACTTCTTTTCCGTATTTCGTCTCAAGCTGAATAATGTCACCTTTTTTATACTCTTCTTCGCATTCTGCCACCCATACATTGGGACAGTATTTCTTAAATTTATTCATATCGTCTTATCGTCCTCTCAATCTCATCAACTGCTTATATTAAAAGGCCGCCCCCTGCGGTCTAATCAGCTCCCGCAGGCTATAAAATACACTTCCCTGTTAATTTTGTAATATTGTGCTGTACATAGTATTTATAGTGCTGAGGCAGTAGCAAAGCGACCGTTTTAATTAAATAAATTTAACCAATGTTCTTAATATCAATTAACCTCTTGTGTGATCATAGTCTTCGAACTTCTTAATCGTCCTAAATATCTGCTTATTGTTAACCCAACGCTGTAGGTACCTTGTTTTATCCAGCGCATTAGGTTTATCAAAAATCATAATGTACGGATCATAGCCAATGTCCCTCAATGTGTACACACGATACAAGTCTTCTTCGTGTGTACTATTAAAGTTTGTTAGCACATAAACGCTACGGTTGCGCTGGCTGCCTTTCCACACAGATCTGTATTCCTTTAACTTTTCCAGCGTTCCCATATCAGCAGGATTATCCCAAGCAAAGTGAAGCATACTGTACTTGACTTTATTAATGGCAGCGGCTTTTTCGTCTGTCATAAGGCGAATATCCAGTCCCTGGGTAAAGTCTACCCACGCGCCACTATCCGCCAACTGTCCAAGCAAATCCCGCCATTCAGGAGCCGCCAAAAGGTTAGGATCAAGCAGCTTTATGTGTTTCTGTCCACGCCAAAACTGCGATAAATCAGCAACTTTATACGCTTGTTTTCCCTCTTTTTTCGCAACAATGCAAAATGGGCATTTACGAGGACAACCCCTAGTTAAATAACCATATGCCATATTTTTGACGCCATATAAATCATAATCCGGAAAAGCACATTCAATATTCTTAGGCAGTCTCCTAGTTAAATCGTAACCAGTACCGCCTTTGACTATTTTGTCAGCCTGATATGATTGAATATCGTCCGGCGTAAAAGTAAAAACTTTAGCCATATACACAATGTCGTAATGTTCAAGACTACCTGCCCATTCGACTGTATCACCAGCGCCCTTATGCCATGACGATATTTTCATCAACGCAAGGTTAGGCCAATTATGATTATCCACATCAACAAGTCCTATTCGCATAACCCACCACTAAATAACTCTTGCTGACTGCGTTTAGTAAACTTAGGCATAGTTGTTGTAATTTTGTCTCCATATTCTTCTACTCGCTTTTTCCTGACTGCAAAATATTGGCCATTTTTAGCAAGATATTGATCATCTACTTCCGGCGGTATCGACAAATAATATTCATCCGGCAAAACATCTGTCTCACACAGTTCTTCAAGTTGCCTTTTATAAGAAATTATGTGATTTCTTATAAGATTCATATTCACGCCATCCGGCCAAAAAGGATCACAACCACCATACTTCCTGAAATATTCCCATCGCTCTAACTCTTTGACTATTTCTGACGCAACAAACTCTATTTGATTTTCCTTACTCGGTTTCATTTTGCCCATCTATATCGTCTCCTAAAACGGTTATGATTTATTAGTGTTCAGATTCTCAAAATCTTCCGGGAACAAATAATATCCTCTGGTCATATTTTTAGCTATAACACGGCGTATAGCCTCTTGTGGAGCATCAAACTCATGGCTCATAGACACACCTCTGTAACGATAACGCAGTTGAAAAACAAACGTGTTACAACAAGCCTTTAAGTCTATAATTTCCATATGCAAATCAACTAATTTTTGATATTCATTCGGATTTTGTTTTAAACGCTGATACGCTTCTTCTACCTCTGCTAATTCCTCTTTAAGCTTGGCAATCTGTTCTTCTGGTTTAACATCTCTAAATTTATAACATGGTGTTGTTGCTTTAATTTCCATAATTATTTCCTCTTTCTCATACGTTTTTTTGCTCTGGCTATATCAACAATAAAATCGTTGACTTCACCGTAATATTTTTTCCTGGCATCTAAAACTGCCTGTGATTTTTCTTTCTCAGCTTGATACTTAGGACAAGCTGACCAACAATCTGTATGACGTTCAATACAGTTTTTACAAGGGAATGCCATATCAACAAGCCACCTTTTCTAACTTCGCTCTAAAATCTCGGCGCCTCTTAACTGGAACCCAACTCGGTTCAGCCCCCAGCATATTAAGCTCAAAATTTGAGAAATCTAATAAGTCCTGGTGCTTTTCCGCCCATTTCCAAAAATCATCAATCCGGATCATCATTACCGGACGATTATTATGCATCGACATCAATACTGCAGGTATGCCGGCAGAAATACAAGTCTGCATCTTGCCATAGCTCCTGTAACCTAAAATAGTGTTCAACAATGCACGTAATGACATATAATCTGTTGCTGCTGTTTTTGGACCAAGTTGGAGTAAATAGGCCATTTTAGTTATTGCCTTTTCTGACCGTTTAAATTTTTGAGCCAATTCTGCCGTCGTAGTTGTTGGCCACATTTTTTCTAACCGTTCAATCTCCTGCTGAGTCCATTTTTTCCACGTTTTCCGATGCATTATCCGAACCCCCTAACTTTTCAAGAAAAGCTATTTTTAAACCAAAGGATCTAAGTTTGTATTTTGACAGTTCAGTTTCAAGCATATATTTACGCCCAAATATTCTTTTCATATCCAGCCATACTAAAAGCGGCACCCGGTAAAACCGTTCCAGCTCAAAACTGCAAAGAATAAAAGCGGCAGCGCCAAATCCAACATGTTCACACAAAGCTTTTCTTTGCCATTCAAGCAGTGCTTCATACTTCATTCGATCACTATCCGTATGTTTAGCTTCAAACACTACTGACCTGCCATTTTTTAAAGTTCCCTTAAAATCAGGCTGGGCTTTTGATGCGAAACAGGCGATAAACTGACCTGTTCCAAAAGGTTTTATAATCTTCATCGGCTCCGGTGTTTTTTCTATTTTTGCGATTTGAGCCGCTAAATAATGGTCACACGAAGCTAATATCATTTTTTCAAAATGCTCGCCATATGCCCTGCTTTTTCGTCCTCTAACCGACCAATTTACACTCATAGCTACCTCACTTTTTTTGCGTCCGACCAGCAACTTTGCTAAAATTTATTTGTGAGTTCTGCAATGTGAAACTCATGACTTCGGCGGACGTCTGATTTTCTCTCCAACCCACTCTCAAATCTTTTTTGAAAAAGCACCGTGTAAAAAGCGGTGCTTTTTCTTTTTGTTTTACTAACCTTTAGGACTGCCGCTATAAAGAGCTTTCTCACAATTTTTTTGAACAGTCTTTAGAAAATTAACGTGTCTTTTGCTGTAATCCGGTTCTACCTGCAGGGCCATAGTTTCAAGCATTATTTCAGCTTGATAGATCGCCATACATAAAGCATCTGAAGTTTGTTCATTTGTATTAGCAGTATAGGCCTTTAACGCTTCATCAACTTTTTCAAGTTCAAAATTCACTCGTCCAAACTGTATCTCTGGGCGATCATCTTGATAACTGTAAATCGGACTAATTTGCATCTGGGGTCTCCTGTTCATCATTCTGATTCTTATCAGCGGTTAAAGTTTTCACCTCAGAGCGTAACGACTTAATTTCCTTGCATAAAGCTTCTAAGCGTTTTACAGAAATTGTTATCGTATCTCCAGACTGACTTCTCAACGCATCTAAAATTTGATCAACCGACATATTTTTCTCTTTCCTTGGCGGTACTGCTGTACTTCCTTTACTGCCTTTGCTGCCTTTACTAACTTTGTTATTTGCCATTTTTCAACACTCCTAAATTTTATTTTTAAGCACTTTCGCCAACCGCCGGGGTGAATAGATCACCCTGCGCCCGAACACCCTTTACATACTCATGAGCTTCGTCAATTAGCATTTCCAGCGTTTCAATGCACTCTGCTGTAAGTAACATCTTAGCGTTAGGCTCCGCCGTTTCTGTAAGCATTTCTACAGTTTTATGCGGGGTATTCAATACCAGCACGCCATTACTTTGTTCAAGCTCCATAACAGCAGATAGCACAGCTCCCATCGTTTCCTGTACCCCCCCATAATTCAAAGATACGCTACGAGTGGTAATGCGGTCCGCATAATCTGCCGGCAACTCACACAATTCAGCAACATGCTTTGCTAATTCTTTGAATGCTTGAACAAACTCCGGGCGTGGTGATTCCATGCACTCAAGAGAATATTTATCCTCGTGTGCCTTACCATCTTCCCAGATAAGCGTTACCTGCCCTTTCTTCTCGTCATAACGAATTTTCCTGAACCTTCTTGCCATGTTCATCGCTCCTTTATTTAAAAATTGCTACAGGTCCCGGTGTAATACACGGGTCTGATGTAACCATACTGTTTATCTACCCTAAGCCCTGGCTGTCGGCCACTATTAGGGCAATTTTCACGACCTTTGCAATAGTTATCACAAAATTGTTTTTGTTTCTTGAAATTTGCAATATCGTTGTAATTTTCTTTCAGCCATTCATCGGATGCATCCGGATAAAGCAATCGTCCAAACTCAATAACTTTTTCGTTATAGGGGACCTTCAATCGCTCTTTCTTCCCAATCCGAGAAATAATATACGCAATGACTTTTTTATTTTTATCTCGCTGTTCTTTTGAAAAAGACTTGCTGAACTGTTCCCTGGCTTCACGATCATTCGCAAGCGACAACTGATAAGCTTCTGTCCTTATTTCTTCCTGTGCCCAATCAACTGCGGCAGCAAACTCCTGCTCGTTTGGCCAAAACTTTGTCTGCTGAATCACTTTTTTTATAGCCATCTCGAAAACAGGAACCTCAACCCGTTTGAAAATATCAATCCAAATATCCGCTTTTGTTGCCAAAGCGTCCTTAATTTGCTGCTCACTTGTCGTAAACTCGCTTCCGAACAAGTTTTTATTAACCGGCGGATTCCGACCGCACATCTGAAAAAACTTAAATCCCTTATAAATATCGGTTAATGCAAGTGCTCTCTGAGGCATTTAAACCACAACCTTTCTCTAAGATTGACCTGCCCGCTCAATCAATTCGTCTAAAATACTTTCAACATTCACCGACTGCCCGCTATTCCTTGACCTGCGTGCTTTTTCAAGTAAATTGGCAATATGTGTTATTGACCTGTTTTTATCCACCACAGCTCGATCACAAGCTAAAATAAAACTATCAGCACCATACTCGGCAACTAAATCATTAATCTGCTCTGCCTGGTTACGATTCAAGATCGGCATTATTTTTGCCGAAAAATATTGAGCACCTTTTGCCAATTCCGAGCTGTTTTTTTGGGGGATGTTGGGCGCATTTTTTTCTTCCCCATTTCTTATACTTTCTTTATCTTCTTCTAGTTCTTTATATTCTTCTTTTATGTGCTTGTTAGGTTCTTTGTTAGCTCTTTGTTGGTTGTTTGTTAGCTGGCTGTTAGGTTCTTTGTTAATCTCTTTGTTAACAGTAGGTTCTTCACCTTGATAAACCCGCCAATTTACTATGGTTATGAGCCTACCGCTCTTTGTTGATTTTCCTGTTAGCCTTACTGTTAAGAAATTGAGCCTTTCACACTTTTGTAACATTGTTCTTACATTTTGAACCGTAATCTGCTTGTTAGCCTCTACGCCTTCAGCTTTACACTGTTCAACGATTTTTTGAAGGCTTGTAACAAATTGCCCAGGCTTTAAAATTATTTTTTCACCAAAATAATCCCATTCAGTTTCCTTCCAGTTCGCCATAGCTAATAAAGTTATCAATATCACCCTCTGCTCATTTGAGCTATTAAGCCATATTGGTTTTTTGAATAGCTCCCTATACAACTTAAAATACCCGCCCATGATATACCGCCTTGATTTTTCATTAGATATTTTTCAAGTCGTATATAGAGCCTCTAAAGGGCTCTATATCGACTTTATCATCGTCATAAATAAGCTCTTTCTGCGCTTTTTCTTCTAACATTTTTTTATTGCAGGAAGGGCCATAGCCATGCATAATACTCTCCGGACGTTTTATATCTCGCCCACAACGTAAACACTTAGAATACAAATTATCCAATCGGACCATCTACTTTACTTGCCTGATCTTCAATATCGGGTAATTCATTTACCAAATCATCAATTTCAGTCGCTTCTGCAGATCCATCATCTGTCATTGCTACGGCTTTAGCGTCAAGAAAGTCTGTTATAGCGGTAGCGGCAAGGGCGTAATTTTGATGTGCAGCCATCTGTGCCAATGTATCGACAGGTAAATTCTTGATACTTTCAAAGCCTTTTTTTGTTAGTACCATGCAATCATCACTATAGACTTGGACAAATTTATCTGCTCTTATAGGCCGCTTAACCTCAATACCACCTTCAACCCATTGACGGATCATCTTACCAGTTTCCGGGGTAATGACTTCGATTTGATTTTCAAAAAGATTAGTACGGTCTTTACTGGCTACGGCATAATGCTTTTCACGATCAATATCGAATACAATCGTAAACTCATATTCCATTCCATCACGTTGTATCGGCGCTAATCCGACCTTTACAGGCGTTTTTTTGCCCTTCTCATTCTCCTGCATTTCGTAGGCTGTTTTTGACCGCATACAAACGATTACGTGCATACGGCACTGAAGTATTGCATCCACTAACTTGTTATGTTCCGGCGTAACATCTCGCCAAGCAGTAAAGCTGTTCCCGCTTCTACTGGTAGCACTTTTTTTGTCTACCATTTCCAAAATACCGCCTTGCCCGGACCAGGCATGAGATAGGCTATCAATTATCAGTACGTTATAACCTTCGGCTTCCGCTTCTTTGATCGCATTAATAAATTTCATTGGTGAAAATGGCGGTTCAAGTTGGGCCGCATCATAATCGCATAGATCAGAGTAAAGTTCACCGCTGCCATTTTCCGTGTCGATCATGGCGATCTTTCCACCCAATCCCTGAGCCAGTAACAATGCGGAATAAGTTTTACCGCTGCCCGATACTCCACACAGTGCCATTTTCACAAAAATTCTTTTACGTTCTGCCTTTTTAAACATTATTTACACCTCGCAAGTAATAATCTATATTCACATAGAAAGCTCTTTCCTGGGCTTCCTTTTCTGTCAAATGTCCCATCAAAACCATTTGATCAATTTGATATATTTCTAACGGTACTTCTTTAAATTCATCATAAAAAAACCAAGCTTGATTCAACATATATCTCCCCGCCTAATCCACATAAGAATATCTTGAGCAAGGTCTACCAGCATCCAGGCAAGAAAATTCAAACTCGCACCGGTAACAGGATTTAATACGATCAACACTTGCAAAGACTTGCTGCTCAGAAGATGCCGACATCTTTTTTGATTTATGTTCTTTTTCAATAATCTCAGCAGCAGCATTCAAGCGATCAATTTTTGTCTGTAAATCATTTTTAGCCATCAAGCCAGCTCCCTTTGATAGTTAGGCATATATATACGTTCGTCAAAATAACTTTTCGGAACCTTACCTGCCGGCGGTAGAATATAACCTTGTTGCTTTAACTCATCACGTACAATCCGAATCATTTTATATGCAGTTGATTTGCTACAATGCAAAATTTTCATAACATCTTCTACGGTATAAATCTCCATTTGCGTCACCTGCCTCATTTTGCTATAATAAAAACATGAGTTAACTATTTGACCGTGGTTATCTCTTAATCGTCAGTGTTACCGCACTGGCGATTTCTCTTTTTCTTAATAAATCCTGATTGCGATAAACCCATAATTCCATATCGGATATTGCCTGCTTGACTTCGTTGATATTTTTTAAAATGTCGGCGAAGTCTTTTTCTTCGTCGCAACTTACCCGTTCGTCTGAGGCAATACTTAAAACGATTGCCAGTTTAGTATTTAGTGCACTAACTGACGAATAAATAAAGCAGGCCGTCTGTGCCAGTGATACCTCACGATATTCTGTACTCTGACAAGCTTTACCCAGCGGGCATGCTTCCAAACAGTACCACCGCATCACATGATTTTTCAAAACTCCGAAAGTTTCTGCAAACCGCATAATCATCTGCGGATGTGCCGCTTCCGGAACATTGATAATACGTGCGACTGTTGATCTGTGCATAGCAGCCTGTTCAGCGACGGTTTCTTGCGTCATATGGCACTCTTGAAGCAGTTCTTTCAGCACATTTACCACTCCCTTCTGCTGTAGAATAAACTCATAAACTCACCGTTTGGTATAGTAACGAATTTTCACTTTGTCCCCTACCTGTAGCTGGCGACCATCAGCAAAAAGCTCTTTGTTATCCTGCGATATTCTGTACTGAAAAGCGTTATAATCTTCTACACTAATACCGTGTCCATAAAAACCTTCTGCTATATTCCACAAAGTTTCTCCTGGCCGGACGACACAAGTAACAGTAACCTCTTGAACATCTGTTAAAGGTTTCTGCCCGTCTGCAATACTGACCAGCATCAAAGCCACAACTACAACAGCGCCAAATGCGATCAAATACTTCTTCATGTTTAAGCCTCCTTAGCATCTTTATCAGATAGAATTTCAGTTTCACAGTCTGTACAACACTCTAAAATGTAATAACCACCAACCTGTTTAACTTCGTGAGAATCACTTTCTCTACCACAGTAATTGCATTTAGCCATCTTCCTTGCTCCTTTCTCCGTTTAATTTCAGCTTGACGCTGTTTTCTCTCAAAAATCGATCTTTTAAAAATTAGTTGCTTTACTAATCCTTCAAAATGTTAAAATAATATTTGGAAGGAGGTGAAACAATGGTTAAAATATATGCTTGCTTAATTGGTAACTGGGTGTGTTTAAACGATGATTCAGATTGTAAAATTGGTGTTCATGGTGCTTCCCCATCAACATGGTGGGAAGAAAATGCTGACATTTGGGCACCTTTCAAAAGAAATGAAGAGAACACTCTATATCAGCTGGATTACATAAACATTGTTTACAAAGGCACAAACTATCGAATAAACCCTACATTTATTCAAATAGTTAACCAGTGACCACTAAAAACGTAAAAGCTCTTCATGCAACATTTTTTTGAGCTTTTCCACATCATTGCCGTCAAGCATAGTCTTGGCGGCTTTATTTGTGTAATACATCTTTATCAAGGAGTACAGCCTTTCCCATTGACTCAAAGATAAATTACTAACAATCGGTAAAATAGCTTCAATGGCATTTTTCATATTTTCTTTTTTTTCATTCATACAATCACCTCATCACTTCAAATCACTTCACTACACATTTCGTGTGCTTCTTGGGTAAAAAAAAGATTTAAGTCGTAATCAGGAAAAGTACGCTTAAATTTTTTTAAAAAGGTATTGCTGGCATTCCTCTCTCCTCTTTCGATTTTCTCATATAAGGAGAATGAAACGCCTATCTTTGCTGCCATATCCAAACCAGATATCCCCAAAGATAGTCTAAATTTTTTCAAATGTTCCACGCTATAGCACCTCTTTTCTACACTTATTGTGTAGCTAAATAATAACACACGTTTTGTGTAGTGTCAACACTTTTTGTGTGTTCGGTTTTTTACACACAAATTGTGTGCTATTATTAATTTAATCACACACGCTGGAGGAATAAACTTATGAAGCGCTTACGAATGTTGCGTGAAAAAAAACAACTTACTCAGTCCCAATTAGGGAAACTGACAGATATTTCACCAAGTGCTATAGGAATGTATGAACAAGGACGCCGTGAAGCTAATCACGAAACTTTATTGAAACTAGCTAATTTTTTTAATGTATCCACTGATTATTTACTTGGTCGAGATAATGCAACAGAATCAGCTAAAACTCCTAAAGACCTTGCAAAATTTCTCGAAAACACCGAAGTTATGTTTGATGGTGAAGTACATCACCTGGACGAAGAAGATAAACAGAAATTAAAAAATGCTCTTGAATTTGTGTTCTGGCAAGCAAAAGAAAAAAATAAGCGTAAACCTAAAAAATAGGTCTACGCTTAAATAATCATGTTCAATATATCATTGCGGGTCGAAAATCTTATACTAAAGTATGATACGGCAAATCCATACCAGCTTGCCAAATGTTTAAACTTCGATATTTATGAGTTGGATTTACCTTCAGAAATTAGAGGTTTTCTAATCCGCCCACTAAGAAGAAAATGTATCGTTTTAAATTCGAATTTATCCGAGCTTCAAAAGCGTATAGTTTTATGCCACGAACTCGGTCATGCACGGCTGCACTCTGGATATGGTTACTATCTAAGTACAAATAAACCTTACTATGTCCCCTGCCGCCGGGAGAATGAAGCCAACGAATTTGCGATACATCTTCTATCATACAGCCACGATCTTGATGCTGAACATCTTAATGCAATAATTAAAGAACGTAGGCCGGATCCAATGATAGTACATAAAATCATAAATGAATTAATTAGCCAATAACTCCATCAAAGGTGATGATCAGAATGGGATTTAGGTTTAGAAAATCAATCAAAATAGCTCCAGGTATCAGTTTAAACCTCGGTAAAAAAGGTATCAGTGCCAGTATCGGGCCTCGTGGTGCTAAGGTAACGATCGGCAGTCGTGGCAGTAGAGCCACACTCGGAATACCAGGTACGGGAATGTCTTTTACTGCTACCGGCAAACAAATTTCAAAATCTTTACGTCCGCAGTCGGCAGCGTCAAGCTTCTTAAAAGAATGCCCTTTCTGCGGTCGTAGAATGAGAAAACGCTGGGAAGAATGCCCACAATGCGGCCGTGAACTTCCACAACCAGACTTACCTACACAACAACAGCAGCCTGTAATAACAGAAGAATTTGAGCCTGACATTACAACATCAAACGAGCCTGAAGAAATGATTGTCCAAGAAAGTTTACCGGAGCCAGTAATGCCCCCGCCTCCACTTGATCCTCATTTAGATAATGATTTCGACATCTTTTACGAAACACTTGAATTATTCCATTCCCATAAAGGTAAAGTAAGTAGTTATGAATACGCAAAAAAATTATTCTCCATTTTTCACCAGCTTACATTAACGAAAAAGAATGAGCAATTTTTGAGTGAACAACTTGAGGAAACTTGGTTGTTAAATTTACTTCTTACTGCTATAGCTACAAATGACGTAGAAATATTAACCTCCGTTCCACCATACATTAAAGAACTTTATTATGGGATAGAACCTGAAAAATATGAACTTATAGCATTGGCTAATAAGGCTAACAACTTAGCAAATAAATTAAAAGAGTATATTTTTGATCTAAATGTCAGTTATAAAATGACGGAAGATGAATTTATAAAAAATTTAAGTAGAATAGTACCACACCCAAAAGAAATTTTTATTTTGTTAGTCACATACGACATACTGGAAAAATATCCGTCAGCTGAAGGTATTGAAAAAAACCTGTACCATAAACGGAAATTAAACATTCTATCAAAACAAAGTTTAAATTTCATTTCACATAAATTTAATTCTCTTTGGGAAAAATTAAACAAACAATAAAAAAGCAGCCCTTTTATTAGGGCTGCATATTTTAACCCCCACTCTGTAACCATATATTCTCTACGGTACTTTAGTAAAAATTATGTTTGAAACAGCAAAGTTTATATGCTCGAACAACAAGGAGTAGCAATTTATGAGTAATATAAAGTTATTTCAATCTAAGCAAATACGTTCTGTATGGAACGAAGAAGAACAGCAATGGTATTTTTCTGTAGTTGACGTAGTTGGGGCTCTTACAGACAGTGCTAATCCAACTGATTATCTGAAAAAAATGCGTAAAAGGGATTCAGAATTGGGTGTCTACATAGGGACAAATTGTCCCCAGGTAAATATGCTTACAGATACTGGCAAAAATCGGCGTACACTAGCGGCAACAACAAAAGGTATCCTGCGCATTATTCAATCAATTCCATCCCCCAAAGCAGAACCATTTAAACAATGGCTTGCCCAGGTAGGTAGTGAACGAATCGCCGAAATTGAAAACCCGGAGCTGGCTCAAAAACGAATTCGTGATACCTATAGAGCTAAAGGTTACAGTGATGAATGGATAGAACAACGTATTCGTGGCATAGCAATACGGGATACGTTAACCGATGAATGGAAAAAGCGTGGAATCAAAGAAGGAAAAGAATACGCTATCCTTACCGCAGAAATAAGTAAAGCAACCTTCGGAATCACACCGGCAGAATATAAAAAGATAAAATCTCTTGACCGTCCTACAGAGAATTTAAGAGATCATATGACTGACCTGGAACTACTTTTCTCCGCTCTTGGTGAAGCCTCTACCACCGAGATAGCGAAAACACATGATGCTTACGGTATGAAGGAAAATTCCTCTGCAGCTAAAGCTGGCGGTAAAATTGCCGGTGATGCACGTAAAGCTCTGGAGAAAAAAACCGGACGTACAGTTATATCAAAAACCAATTATAAAGAACTTCAAGAAAAAGACGTTAGAAAACAATTAAAAGAAACAGACAAATAGAAAGCAGCCCTTTTATTAGGGCTGCATAATTTAGGCACTAATTCATAAACATATATTCGTTGTTCGCCATTATGCGTTCGACAATAAACTCAGGAGGACTATCATGCCAGCTTACAAAGACGAAAAAACAAAAAAATGGTATTGCCAATTCTATATAAAAGATTGGACTGGTAAAAATCGACATATAGTAAAACGTGGCTTTGATAAAAAAAGTGAAGCGTTAAAATACGAAGTGGACTACAAATCAAACTATATCGCAACTAACGACGTAACTTTTAGCACGTTAGTAGTCAAATATCTTGAAAACTACAAGCTTAATAATAGAGCTTCGTCAACTCAAACAATAGAAGGACGTCTTGATAAAATAACCCCTTACTTTGGCAAAATGAAATTATCAGAAATAACCCCTGATAAAATAATTGAGTGGACTCAGACCATGAATAAAGAAGGCCTAAGTGCTTCATACCTAAAAACTATTATGACAACTTTCGGAGCTACATTTAATTTTGCTCGTATCATCTATGGCTACAAAGATAATCCATTAAAACATATCAAACCACCTAAAGTATCAAAACATGAAACTATGAAGATCTGGACACCTGACCAGTATAATCTCTTCATAGGTCAAGTAAAGAACGAAGAATACCGTCTAGCCTTTGACATTCTGTTTTATACCGGCTGCCGAGTCGGCGAATGTCTTGCATTATGTCCATCCGATATCTTGCCTAATAAAGCTATCCAAATAACTAAAACTATTATGACGCTGCATAATCCGCTGCGATATGAGATTGGACCAACAAAAACCTATTCATCCCGGCGTATTGTTACAATACCCGAATTTCTCTATAACAATATTCAGGTTCACCTAAAAAAACTATATAAGGTTAAAGATAATGAGCCGTTTTTTTACTGCCGACCATTCGCTTTACGAAATCAGATAAAAAAAATAAGCGAAGCAATGGATCTACCCAGAATTCGCATTCACGATTTCCGACACAGCCACGCTTCGCTATTAATTGATATGGGTGCGAATGTTCTTTTGATAGCTCAACGGCTCGGGCACCAAAATCCGCAAATCACCCTCAAAGTTTATGCACATTTATTTCCTGATAAACAAGAAACGATCGCATCTGCGCTGAACCAATTTTCTGTAAAACCAGTTCAAACGATAGACACGATCGCTCCTTAATTTTCGTTATTTCATTTAATAAAACTCATTTTAAACTCAATAATATATTGATGTCGTACTAAACCCGCATTCCTATGTGGGTTTAGATGTTTTTATTATAAACGAACAACGTTGGCAGCTTGTTCACCGCGGTTGCCTTGAACAACGTCAAATTCA
>ERZ791923.534-NODE-534-length-54876-cov-5.668065_pt1 | contig 54876 bp, 47 predicted proteins | sample MGYA00510133_ERZ791923 | MGnify/ENA primary metagenome ERZ791923 (study PRJEB30046, sample SAMN00792106) | human gut metagenome | study: EMG produced TPA metagenomics assembly of the A metagenome-wide association study of gut microbiota in type 2... | reverse complement strand
TTCAAATGTAGCAAAAGGCGAGCGCAGAGACAAAGGAAAAACAAAATTTCTATTATCCATAGGATGATGTTACATGAATTTGTTTACCCAACCTTCAAAACGCAGTGCGCCTTCTTCGCCGAAGCGTGCTATCGAGCGGCGCGCCTCGTCAAGCGTTTTTTCTTGTGTAGGGCGCGTTTTAGAGAAGAACTTGTCGGCAAAACAAATGAGTTTTTCTTCTATCGTTTCCGGCAGGAAATCATAATGCGGTAAAGGAAGTTCGCGCCTTACTATTTCGTCGCACGTAAGTCCGGCGCCTGTATGCCTCTCGCACACACGTGCATGGCGCGGAAAGCCCTCGCGGCGCATTAGCTTTGCTCCGAGCAGCCCGTGGCACAGATACGGTTCTTTGCCAAAGCAATGTATCTTTGGCGCGTCGGTAAGGAATATACCTATGTCGTGTATCATTCCTGCCTCTGCAACGAAAGCTGTATCGATGTCGAGTTCCGGATGTTTCTGCGCGAGGAACAGGGCCTTTTCAGTAACAAGCCGGCTGTGAATTAAAAGCAAATCCTTTAACTCGGGATTGTCATTATAATATTTGTCTATAATCTTTAATGCGTCCATTTAAATGTTTTTTAGGTACGAAGATATGTAATATCTCGGAAATAAGATATTTTTGCCTATGTAAAAGGCCTGACACATTGCTCCGAATTACTTCGGGGTGAGAACAGAAAGAAAAAACAAAAGGAATAGGAATGAACAGATTGTTTATTGTTGTTGCAGTTTGCTGTGCGCTGGGCGTGGTATTGTCATGCGGAAATTCAGATAAAAGCAAGGCTGATATTCTTCAGGATAGCACAGAAGTCAAATTTTCCAAGAATGATACCGTTGTTTTCGGGTTGGCCGGGGCTGAAGGAACCGACTCAATCCTCGATTTGATAGTGCCGGGAAAAGACCCGCAGCATTTCGACATCGTTGAAGCCAAGAAACTCGGTAACATAATAGGAAATTTCGATGTTGGCAACCAGATTGCCGTAGTTTTGTCGAGCGACAGGAAGCAGGTAGTCAAAGCGATAGACATCTCATCGCTCGTAGGGCGTTGGATTAAAGACGGAATCGAAAGCGATTCCGTTGCCGAAGGTTTCAGCCTTAGCGCCGACGGTTCTGCCGGCACAATAGCGCGCAACAGTTCTAACATGGTTTATACAAAGTGGAAAATTTCTGACGCAAATCTTGTGCTTGCCAAACAAAACATTTTCCAAAAAGACGCGAAGCCCGAGTGTGACACTTTCGATATTGTAAGTTTGCAGGGCGATACGCTGCTTCTTGGCCAACCGGGCCAGGAAAAGCCGATAAAGTACGTTTACAAGGAATATCCCGACAGTTCCAAGGTCGCTGCCAATTCAGAAAAACAGTAAAGCCGTTCCCGGACGGCACATTTCGTTGCCGGGAACGGCTTCGCTTTTTATATATCGCAAGGGCAAGAGCCAATACGGCTCAATGCCCTTTTTTGTTTGTCACTCATCTGACTTTGACGATGTGTCGAGGTCTATTGCTTTTGTTATCGACATGCTTCCGTTCGAAGATATTATTATATTATAAGGTATGTATTCGTCGTCTTGCGACGGGTTTCCCACGCTGGCAGCGAATTGGAGGTTCCCGTCAACTATTTTGTCGAACACAAGTCCGTTGAGCCTGTATTTGCCGTAAAACTCGTCAGGCAGCTGCTGGCGGAAAGTGGATTTCCTGAAAGTATTTTCATAGAACACCTTGCCTCCGCATGTGATTTTCAAGTCAATGCAGTTGTCGGCGTACATGTCGCCCATTTCGTCTTTAATGATATTTGTGCTGTCGTCAACCGGATAGCGGTGAATGTCGGCATAATAAGTGTTGTTGCGCCATTCTATCGTGTCGAGAACGGTTATTTCGTGGTTGCGGTCGATTGTCGGCCCATCGGCTTCTGTTGCCGTGCTGTCGGCTTGCGCTATGGTTGCGGCTTCCTTGCTCTTGTCGGTGCAAGAGCAAGTTAGTGCAAGCATAACGAAAGCTGCGAATAAGAGATTTTTCATGTTTTCGGATATATAGACATTAGTAGCCGCGAAGTTAATAAAAATACTTGTTGGAATCCCGTTGAAGCCGGCCTTAAATGCAAAACCCGGAGGCGAAAAAAGTTCATTATCCTCCGGGTTTGTTGTGACATGCGGCATGTAATGCCATGTTCAGTTTCCTGCGCTCCGCATTTGTTCCAGCAAATCGCGCTGGCGGTCGTTGAGCGATGTTGGAAGCGTAACATTGTACGTTATTATAAGGTCGCCGAACGTTCCGTCTCCCTTGTCGTATCCCTTGCCTTTCAGGCGTACCTTTGCACCCTGCTGTGTTCCGGGTTTCACACGCAGGCGCAGTTTGCTGTTCTGGGTTTGCAATATTATCTCGCCGCCCAGCATTGCCGTGTACATGTCAATGTTCACCGTAGCCCTTGCGTCGGAATCAGGGCGTGTGCCATAACTGTTTGTGAATCCACTGAAACCGCCGCCGCGCGAGCCGCGCCTGCGGCCGCCTCCGAACAGTTGCTCGAAGAAACTGGAGAACCCTCCGCCGCTTTGTTCGAACTGACTGAAGTCAAAACCTTCGAATCCTCCTGCGCCGCCGTATGCACCGCCGGCTGCCCCACCTGCATTTCCGAATGCTTCCGCCTGCTTCCAGTTCTCGCCATACTGGTCGTATTTCCTGCGTTTCTCGGGGTCGTTGAGCACATCATACGCCTCGTTCAGCGCTTGGAATTTGGCCTTTGCCTTTGGGTCGTCGGGGTGTAGATCGGGATGGAACTGTTTTGCGCGCCGGGTATATGCGGCACGTATGTCTTTCTGCGGAGTATCCTTAGGAATACCCATTATTTTGTAATAATCTATGAATGCCATTGCTGAAAGCTCCTTTCTTTTAGCATAATACACAGCAAAAACAGTGCCAACAAGCCAGTTCCCGGCAACAGGCAAATTTGTCATGCCGAATATGGAGCAAGGTAGGGTTTCTGCCATCTGTTCGCACAACAAATCTTCTTTACGTACAAATACAGACAAATGCGGAACGGAATGTTAAAACACAGCTCTGAGCAAAGAAAAAATACAAGGCAGGAATTTTAAAATATGTGCCTTGTATTTTAAAATATGTCTGACCTATTTTCGCAGAGGTTAAAATCCCGGTTTTCAGGTAGGTTTTTAGGGGCTGAAAAAGGGGTAAGAACCAGTAAAATTTAACATTTCTTTCCGACTGTAGGATATGCGCATTACCGGCAGCTTTTTTCAATGTTGAACGTGGGGCATGCTGCCGAAGTTTTTTGCCATTTGGACCTGCCGGTAAATGGGATGTTTCTTATAACTTTGCATGCAAAAAAGTGAACAATGCATAAAGGATTGAAAGCCGTTCTTTTCGACTTCGACGGAGTTATCGTCGATACCGAGGAACAGTACACGGAGTTCTGGGCCGACGTGGCGCGGCACTATTTGCCCAAAGAAAAAGACTTTGCAACGCGAATCAAGGGACAGTCGCTCACGGATGTATTTGACAGATACTTCCCCGACAGCGCAGTGCAGGAATCCATAAGGCACAACCTGGACGAGGCGCAGAAAACCATGCGTTATGATTATATTCCCGGCGCACCGGCCTTTGTGCAGGCATTGCGCGACAGCGGCATTAAAACGGCCGTCGTCACAAGTTCCGACAACGCCAAAATGAACCGCGTCTACGCCTTGCGTCCCGAAATAGCCACCATGTTCGACCGCGTTTTCACATCAGAAGATTATTGCGAATCAAAGCCTTCGCCCGACTGTTTCATAACGGCGGCAAAATACTTTGGTTTCGAGCCCGGCCAGTGCGTTGTGGCAGAGGATTCCATAAACGGCCTGAAAGCCGCCGGGGCTTCGGGTTCTTTCGTGCTGGGGCTTTCCACAACTAACACGCCCGAAACCGTTGGGAAATATGCTGATTTGGTAATACCTGATTTCTCGAATTTTACGATAAAGGGGCTTGAAACGGCCTTTGAAGCGTGCGGCAGATGTTGAATTAAATTAATTGTGTAATTTTGCACCCGGATTTGCAGCCCCCTGCGGCCGGAATGCCGGAAGCAACGCTGCTGCCCGCATATTACAAAACTATACAAGGATGTCAGGTTATATTTCGGACGAAGAGCGTCCTGTAACAACGCAGCGCCTCGTTGCCATGAAAAACGAGGGCAAGAAAATAGCCATGCTTACGTCTTACGACTATACTACGGCACGCATAGTGGATGAAGCCGGAGTAGACGTAATACTGGTGGGCGATTCGGCCTCGAACGTAATGGCCGGCAACGACACTACCCTCCCCATAACAGTAGAGCAGATGATTTACCATGCACAAAGCGTTGCGCGTGCTGTTAAGCATGCACTCGTGGTGTGCGACATGCCTTTCGGTTCATACCAGGTAAGTAAGGAAGAAGCCCTGCGCAACGCCATACACATGATGAAAGAGAGCGGTTGCGACGCCTTGAAACTTGAAGGCGGCAAGGAAATAGCCGATACGGTGAAAGCTATTGTCGATGCCGGGATACCGGTTATGGGACATCTCGGACTTACCCCCCAAAGCGTACACAAGTTCGGAGGTTACGGAGTACGCGCACGCGGCGAAGCCGAAGCCATGAAGCTGCTTGACGACGCAACATGCCTGGAAGAGGCCGGCTGCTTCAGCATAGTGCTTGAAAAGATACCCGCTGCCCTGGCCGCAGAGGTTACAAACAAGGTGTCCGTGCCGACAATAGGCATAGGTGCAGGCTCGCAAGTAGACGGGCAGGTGCTTGTGGTGGACGACATGCTGGGAAAGAACAACGGATTCGCCCCGAAGTTCCTGCGACGTTATGCCGATTTGCATAAAATAATGACAGACGCCATAGGAAATTACGTAAGCGACGTGCGCAGCGGCAGCTTCCCTAACAAGGATGAACAATATTAACGAAGCAATAAGGTTTCAAACGTTCTTTATTTATATACATTTAAACCTAAACCCGCTTAAGGCGTTATGAATGACATGGGAAACAACGAATCACGTCAAATGTCTTTGTGCGAACGAAGGAAACATTGTATGTGCACGGCAAATTTCCTGCTGGTTAGCACTGTTGTAATGCAGTTTGTAGCTTTATCGGAACAATCCTCGAGCGTAATGCCTTCTTCGGAGGCATTATCTTTTTTTAATATCGCGTACATGCTGGGATTGTTTATTCCCGGCCCTGTAGGCGCATTCCTTGTGGACAAATACCGCAGGCAGAACGTTTACCGGGTGTCGCTCATCGCCATGGTAGTAGCTACAGCCCTGATGTATTTCGACAAAAGCGTTGAAGTCGTGGCTTTGGTGCGCTTTCTTGAAGGAATGATGTTCGGACTTGCCCAAGTAACATTGGGCAGCACTCTGCTCAACGACCTTTCAGTGTCGGAGTCGCGCACATCATCGGATTATTCCTTTGCGTGGTCGGCCTTGATAGCCGTTCCGTGCGGAGCAGGCTTGGGGTATTTCCTGATGGAAGAATTCAATTTCAACGTGATGTTGCTCTGCGGTATTGCAATGCTGGCGGCGTCTGTAGCGCTGGTTTCCAGCCTGAAAGTTCCTTTCCGTGCTCCAATCCACCCGGGTATCTTCGGGCTTGACCGCTTTTGGCAAAAAAACGATTTTGTCCCGTTTCTTAATCTTCTGCTTATATCGATTCCTGCAGGAGTTGTTATAATGGCTTTCGGCTCGTGGCTTTTCTGGGCATTTGCAGCAGCAGGCGCAATAACTGCCAACGTAGTGCGTAAGGCTGTGTTTCGCAACGCCGACATGCGGGCGGAAATAGTTTCGGGCCTGCTATGCGCGTTTTTCGCACTGCTTATTATCATAGTAAGGGACGCCGACACATATTATAAGGTAGCTTCATTCATGTTCGGAGCCGGAATATCGCTCGCTTCTACACGCTTCCTGCTCTATTTCCTGAAACTTACCGGGCATTGCCAGAGAGGTACGGCACAAAACACTTACATGCTTTCGCGTGAATGCGGATACGCCTTAGGACTCGTTTTGGCTTTGATGATACCAGTAGCATTGGAAACGGCTCTCGTACTCATATTGCTTTCTGTAGCTCTGTATCTTTTTGTTACCCACCCATGGTTCATGCGTCACGGCGACCGCGGTTTCAAATTCCGAGAAGTTTAATAAAACATCATTCATTACGTATCTTACACAAGATATAATTGGTAAAAACAAATTTTCTGCGGGTTGTTATTTGTTCAATAATTCATTACCTTTGCACAAACAAATTTAAACTTCATATAAATGGAAAAAAGTGTATTGCAAATAGCACGCGAGGCTTACAGCCCCAAGTTGCCTAAGGCTTTACGAGGCAATGTGAAAGTAAAAGAGGGTGAACCGACACAGAGTGTGGGCGACCAGGAAGAAATCAAGAAATTGTTCCCCAACACCTACGGCCTTCCTCTCGTAGAATTTGTTGAAGGTGAACCTACGACACATCCCAAAATGAACGTAGGTGTCATACTTTCGGGCGGGCAAGCTCCCGGCGGTCACAATGTGATTTGCGGCTTGTTCGATGGAATTAAGCGCCTGAATCCCGAAAACCGCCTTTATGGATTTATATTGGGCCCGGGCGGACTCGTTGACCATAAATACAAAGAGCTTACTGCTGATATAATAAATGAATACCGCAACACCGGCGGCTTCGACATGATTGGTTCAGGCCGTACAAAGCTTGAAAAAGAAGAACAGTTCGAAAAAGGTTATGAGATAATACGCGAACTCGGAATCAAGGCTTTGGTAATAATTGGCGGTGACGATTCAAATACAAACGCCTGCGTACTTGCTGAATATTATGCTGCCAAAGGCTACGGAATACAGGTTATCGGCTGCCCGAAAACCATTGACGGAGACTTGAAGAACAAGCAGATTGAGACGAGTTTCGGATTCGACACTGCTACAAAAACATATTCAGAGCTTATCGGCAACATCCAGCGCGACGCGGCTTCGGCGCGCAAGTACTGGCATTTCATAAAGCTCATGGGCCGCTCTGCTTCGCACATAGCTCTTGAGTGCGCACTACAATGCCATCCCAACGTAACTATCGTCTCGGAAGAGGTCGAGAAAAAGAACCAAACATTGGACGACATCGTAACCTATATAGCACAAACTGTTGCTGACCGCGCTGCTGAAGGCAATAATTTCGGAACCGTGCTCATTCCCGAAGGACTTATTGAATTCATTCCGGCAATAAAACGTCTCATCGCCGAGCTCAATGACCTGCTGGCAAGCGAAGAAGGCCAGAAAGTGTCTCCGGCTGACCACTACGAATGGATTAAGACGAAGCTCAACGGAGAGAATGCTGCCGTGTACGCTTCACTTCCCGAAGGCGTAGCCAAACAGTTGACTATGGAGCGTGATCCGCACGGAAATGTACAGGTTTCTCTAATCGAGACCGAAAAACTTCTTTCGGAAATGGTAGGCAAAAAACTCGCACAATGGAAAGCAGAAGGCAAATACGTTGGCAAGTTTGCTCCACAGCACCACTTCTTCGGATACGAAGGACGCTGTGCCGCTCCTTCAAATTACGATGCCGACTATTGCTATGCTCTCGGTATAAGTGCTTCAGAACTTATGGCTAACGGAAAAACCGGATACATGGCTATCGTAAACAATACAACTGCCCCCGCTGAAGAATGGATAGCTGGCGGTGTTCCTATTACAATGATGCTTAATATGGAGCGTCGCAACGGCCAGATGAAGCCCGTTATCAAGAAAGCGCTGGTAGAACTGGAAGCTGCTCCGTTCAAAGAGTTTGCTGCACACCGCGAAGAATGGCGTCGCAACACCTGCTTCGTATATCCCGGTCCTATCCAGTATTTCGGGCCTACTGAAGTATGCGACCAGCCCACTAAAACGCTTCAATTGGAACGCGGGAAATAAAAGTGCGGTAAAGCTGTGCTTAAAATAAATTTTTGCACACTCTTCAAAAGAGAAGGCTTTACGGTGTAAAAAGCATTTAATAAACTGCATATAGTGATAAAAAATTAAGTTCTGCGCCTGCGGCTGTGTCCGGCAGGAGGAGAACTTAATTTTTTGATATGAAAGAAATGGCAAGAAAAAGAAAGCGATACACGCGATACAAAACCAAAAGCCATGTTGGATTTATAAAGAAGCTAAGCAAGTGGCCTGCATGGGTTTTATGGTGTGGCGGTATCTTTATCGCTGCTGTGTATACTTTCGTTTTCTATTATTTGTTCGTAAATCCGGTTAACTTTCGCTGGCAAGCCCTTTACGGCGACACAAAATATCCCAACGGCTATTCCATACAAGGAATAGACATTTCGCATTATCAGGGAGAGATAAATTGGCGAAAATTGCGCGGTGCTTCAATTAACGGAAATCCTGTAAGGTTTGTCATAATTAAATCGACCGAAGGAAATTCTTTGCTCGACGAGAATTTCAACGACAATTTCTTTAATGCGAAAGACTATGGTTTTATCCGCGGGGCATACCATTATTTCGTACCGGGAGTGCCGGCCAAGGAACAGGCCGAATATTTTCTTAAACAAGTACATCTTGAAGGAGGAGACTTGCCACCGGTCTTGGATTTCGAGAGACGTGGCACCTTAACACCGGAGCAAGTGGCAAAAGAAGCTTTAACATGGTTGCGTATTGTCGAGGAGCATTATAACGTTAAACCTATAATATACACTTATTATAAGTTTAAAATGTCATACCTTTCTGATTCCATATTCGACGATTACCCTTATTGGATAGCGCATTATTATGTAGACACACTGCGGTATAAAGGAAAATGGAAACTATGGCAACATACCGATGCTGGAAAACTCGACGGAATAAAGGGAGATGTTGACTTCGATATATACAATGGTTCCATGTACGACCTTATGAAATTTACCATCCCTCGTAAAGACGACTTTTTCTAACTGAACCATTATTTTTGTTACTCTGCAGCAGATTTGTTTTGGGCAAGAAATTATAAATTTGTTTCGTCAATCGAATATTTGAAGGAAAACTTAGCTAAAATAATTACAATATGAAAAAAATCAGAGCAGCCGTAGTTGGTTACGGTAATATCGGACGCTACACTGTACAGGCATTGCAGGAAGCCCCCGATTTTGAAATAGCCGGTATCATTCGCCGTAAAGGCAAAGAAAATCTACCCGAAGAGATTGCCTCATATAATGTTACGGCCAACATTAAGGATTTAAAAGATGTCGATGTTGCCATACTTGCAACACCTACACGAAAAGTTGAAGAATACGCCCGCGAAATACTTGCATGCGGAATAAATACCGTTGACAGTTTTGATATTCACACACAGATACCCGAACTGCGCCGCAACCTCGACGAAGTGGCCAAAGCCAACAACAAGGTATCCGTTATCGCGGCCGGCTGGGACCCGGGAAGCGACAGCGTAGTAAGAGCCCTGCTCCTCGCGCTTGCTCCCAAAGGCCTAACATATACTAACTTCGGACCGGGAATGAGTATGGGGCACACCGTTGCTGTAAAGGCCGTTAAAGGCGTAAAAGCAGCACTTTCCATGACCATACCGTTAGGAACGGGAATACATCGCCGCGTGGTCTACGTTGAAGTTGAAGACGGTTATGACTTCAGCAAAGTAGAACACGACATCAAGACAGACCCGTATTTTGCAAGCGACGAAACCCATGTAATAAAAGTTCCTTGCGTAGACGACCTTATAGACATGGGGCACGGTGTTAACATGACACGCAAAGGCGTTTCGGGAAAAACGCCCAATCAGCGTTTCGATTTCAACATGTCGATAAACAATCCCGCACTTACCGGGCAAGTTCTGGTAGGCGCAGCACGTGCTTCCATGAAGCAAAAGCCGGGTTGTTATACAATGATTGAAATACCCGTAATAGACCTCCTGCCCGGAGACCGCGAGACCCTTGTGGCACATCTTGTGTAAGGAAAAACCTGTCACACCGCATAAAATGTTTGTATCATTACCCTGTTTTCAGAGCTCATAATTATACAAACATATCAATTTGTACGTTACATCATCGGCAGGCACTCCTGCCGATGATTTTTATATTATGCAGCAAACATTTTTTACCGACACAGAAACCCTCCCCCCTTCCTAATGCAGGGTTACAAAAGCCTTTGTGACGCCCCCGTCTTGGGCATCAAAAACCGGGACGGGAATTGTCTGTTTTAGGGCGGAAAATGTGAAAACTCATTTACAGGAAATTATACCCCCATAAGAGCAAAGAAAAAATTAGTGGCTCGGATTTTAAAATACAAGGCACATATTTTAAATTATCTCAGACCTATTTTTTGCGGGGTAAAAACCGGGATGAAAACCATGGCTGTACGCAAGGACAAAAACAGACACCCGTTTTTACATCAAACACTCGCCCAAAACATACAGGCACGCTCGCAAACCTGTCCCCTTTTCCGAAAAGGCGCACTCTGACGGCAGTTGGAAAAAGCATTTTCCTGCAATCCAATAAACCTGTTTGACAGTTATAACGGCCATGAACTTTACGGAGGATTGTATTTAAGATTGTGAATTACGCTTAAAATGGATTACATATAGCAATGAGTTGGCGGAAATTCGTAATTTTGCAAATTGGCTTGGTAATACGTTTTTTGAATACCCGGTTTTGAAAAAGAATACATCGATAATCACTGCAATCGTAACGGCAGTAATACTTTCCGTTTGCGGCATAAGCCCGGCACACGGCATTGCCTCTCCATACGGCACGCCGGATACGGGCGACAGCATAGCCGACACGATTGCTCCTGCCGTAAAACCGGATACATCTGGCAAAGCGCAGGCAAAAAGTGTCACTGCCGTTAATAAGAATGACAGTTCCTCAATCGGTAGCGACACTACTGCTGCCAGCAAAGGCAGCACTACAGCCCCAACCGACACAGCGGCGGCTCTTATCGACACATCGGCAGTAAGACGCGACACCATTATAACCTTCGGCGACACAGCCGTGGCGGATACGGCGGCAACCGATTCATCCAAAAGCAAGAAAAACGCTCTCGACGCCCCGGTAAAATATACGGCTACAGACTCCATTACATACGACGCGAGCCTGAAAAAAGCGTTTCTATACGGTGAAGGTGACGTTAAATACGAAGACATGGAGTTGAAGGCCGAACGCATAGAAATGAACCTCGACAGTTCCGTGGTACATGCCTACGGTGTGCAGGATTCGACAGGTGAATGGGAAGGGCTTCCCATTTACACACAAGGTTCGGAAAAGTACGACAGCGACATAATGAGTTTTAACTTCAAGACGAAGAAAGGCTTTATCAACAACGTAAGGACCGAACAGGGCGAAGGATTCCTGCGGAGCGAGAACTCCAAGCGCGCCAAAGACGGCACTCTGTTCCTGGAGCATGCAAGATACACCACCTGCGACGCAAAACATCCCGACTTTTACATAGCTTTGTCAAGAGCGAAAGTACACCCGGGCAAGGACGTTGTGTTCGGCCCGGCATATCTCGTGGTGGCCGACGTACCACTGCCGCTGGCAATACCTTACGGTTTCTTCCCTTTCAAAAAGAAATATTCGAGCGGATTCCTCATGCCAACCTACGGAGATGAGACACGTCGTGGCTTCTACCTGCGCGACGGCGGATATTACTTCGCTTTCAACGACCGTATAGACATGCGTCTTACCGGCGAAATATATACCAAAGGCTCGTGGGGCATAAACTTGGAATCAAACTACCTTACACGCTACAAATATTCGGGCAACTTCTTCCTGAGTTACATAAATACCGTAGAAGGAGAGAAAAACATGCCTGACTACGAAAAAACAACCAGCTTCAAGATACAATGGCAGCACCGGCAGGACTCCAAAGCCTTGCCAAACACAAACTTCTCGGCAAGCGTGAATTTTGCAACCGAGAGCTACGAGCGCAAGAATCTGTCTTCGCTTTACAACCCGCAGGCACTCACACAGTCAACCCGCACCAGTAGTGTTTCGTTCTCACACACGTTCGAGAGCATAGGACTCACCCTGTCGGCAACAACGAACCTGAACCAAAACATGCGCGACTCGACTATCGACCTCACACTGCCCGACCTCAACATCTCACTTTCGCGATTCTATCCCTTTAAACGCAAAAAACTCAGAGGGAAACAAAAATGGTATGAGAAAATCTCGATGAGCTATACCGGACAACTTAGCAACCGGATAAGCACAAAGGAGAACAAATTGCTGCATTCAAACCTTATAAAGGACTGGCGCAACGGAATGAACCACCAGATACCAGTCTCGGCCAGTTTCCAAATATTCAAGTACATCAACGTGTCGCCCTCGTTCCAGTTCAACGACCGTATGTATACCAACAAAATCATGCGCAAGTGGGACAACGTTAACCAGCGCGAGGTAAACGATACTATTTACGGCTTCTATAACGTGTACGACTGGCGAATGTCAGTTTCGGCAAACACCACCCTGTACGGTTTCTACAAACCATGGCGCAAACTGTTCGGCGACGGCATAATAGCTATCCGCCACATGATGAAGCCGAACATATCATTTACCTACGCTCCTGACTTCGGAGCCGACAGTTACGGCTATTATGACTCTTACGTCAAGACCGACCGCGACGGTAACGTATCAACCGTTACCTACTCGCCGTTCTCCAACGGAATGTTCAGTTATCCTTCAAGAGGCAAAACAGGAAGTATATCGATGAGCCTTTCAAACAACCTCGAAATGAAAGTGAAAAGTTCGAAAGACTCTACCGGTGAAAAGAAAATAAGCCTAATCGACGAACTTTCGGCACGTATATCCTACAACATGGCTGCAAAGACAAAACGGTGGAGCAACCTGAACACCAATTTGCGACTCAAGCTATGGAAGAACTACACGTTCAGCATGTCGGCCGTATTTGCCACATACGCATACAAGTACGATGACAACGGGAACGTTATTGAAGGCGACAGAACCGAATGGAGCTACGGGCGTTTCGGGCGTTTCCAGGGAATGTCGCAAAACATTTCGTATACATTCAACAACCAAACGTTCAAAAAACTGTTCGGAAAGAAAAAAGAGGAAGAAAGCACAGATATAGACGACATAAATTCAGCCATAGAAGCTCCCGAAGAGGACTATGTAGACGAAGAAACGACCGACAGCAATGTAGACCCAACCCTAACCCAAAGCCAAAACTCGGCAAAAAAGGAGAAGGGCAAATCGCGCATTGACGATGACGGTTACAAACGCTTTGAAATACCATGGTCCCTATCCGTAAGCTACGGTATTTCCATGCGCGAAGACCGCAGCCGCAAGATAAACCCCAAAACCATGAGGTATCCGTTCTCGTATACACAGTCGCTCAACTTCTCGGGCAACATAAGAATATCCGATGGCTGGAACATAAACTTCAGTTCGGGATACGACTTCAACTACCACAGGCTTTCAATGACCACGGCCTCATTATCCCGCGACTTGCACTGCTTTATGATGACATGCTCAATGGTGCTGCGCCCATTCACGAGTTATAATTTTTCTTTCCGTGCCAAGACGTCCACACTGGCCGACGCTTTGAAATGGGATAAGCGAAGCAGCTACTCCACCAACATAGACTGGTACTAATCCATACGCCAAATGAACACCAAGGCTATAATCCTGACAGGCATAACTGCAATGTTGTACGTAAAGGGCCTTTCCCAAATAAACTACGGCATTGCCGCGTTAGACAGGTCTGATATAACATGCACAAATTTGGCTGCCACGGACAAATCCCCCCAAATACCGGTTTACGAAACAGTGCAGACGGAGACTACAGTTGAAATGCCCGTACAGGACAACAAGAAACGCAAAAAGAAGTCGAAAAAGAAAAAGGTAAAAACAAAATCAGTAAGCCAGATAATCGTTTCCGCAAAAAAGACAAACGCCTTTTACGACCCCAACGAAGTGCTGCATAACGGTTTCACCGTTACAGCATGGGTGCTCCCCCAAGTAACGCTCGTTGAAAAGCACGGTTACCTGCTATACCCGCTCAACGGTTACGACACAAACGGTATAATGCAATCGCAATGGGGAATAACCGTTGACAAACAATATGTACGCATTTACGAACGCTACCAGGAAGAGCGCCTTTTGCTCGAATACAAACATAATGAAGACAAAGACTTCTTCATTGCGTTTACATGCCAGAACAGCACACCCGCGCTATACATCAACGGCGAGCTGGTAAGCACCGGAGTGCGCTCGGAATATCAGCCCCACCCTGCCTTCGAAGGCGCGGCGCAGTGTCCGGAAATAAAAAGGTTCGTTGGAAAATCAACAAGACTGCAATACTTTCAGCGGGTGCTTACAAGTAACGACATCAGGGGACTGTACAAAACAGAATATGCCTTGCTCCACAAAACAAGCGATTAAACAAACACGCAAGGACAACAACCATTCTATTCCACATTTATAAGACCAAAGACTAATATACGAAAAACAAATATTCATACTTTCATAAAACAAAAAACAAGCATCATGAAACTGACAAGATTCCTAATCTTAGGCGCTATTGCGTTTAGTGCCGCTGCATGCAGCGAAAGTACAAGCGAATTTCACTATTTCCACGTGGAATCGCCCAAAACTTTGATTTATGCCGACCAAAGCACCGATACACTCATCATACAAAGTACCGACTCTTGGGAAGCAACAACCGAGGCCGACTGGATTACACCCAAGACATTCGACTTTCAGATTACACCCGACGCTTCGATGCTGCAAAAAAGGGTGATGTACATCACGCCAAACAAAAGCGGGAAGATAAACAGCAGTTACTTTACCATTAAATGCGACGGGCGCACGCACCGCAGAACCTGCATACAGGCAAGCTGGATGAACGTCGTATCGCCCGGCCCAAAATACTACGGTCCCGACGGTGATATTGAAAATCCCAACGAACTTACCGACTTTACAGGCGTAGGTGTAAGGTATGAAATGGTAAAAGCTCCCGACGAGACAACAGGCGAAATCATCTTCAATCTGTACGACAAGAAGGCTACCATTTCCACAGGGGACAGTTGGATTACGCTGGCACAAACTTCGGCCGAGCACACACAAGGTTCTTTAAGCCAGCAATTCAAAATAGAATTCACACTCGAGGAAAACCAAACCGGAGCAGACCGCACCGGAACCATCACAATCACTACCCAAAACGGTGTTACGCAAACGATTTCGATAATACAGAAAGTGTAAAGCGGCAAAGCAACGTACAGGTTAGCCTGAACGATACTGCCAAAACAAAATCCGGGTATTCACAAACGAATGAATATCCGGATTTTTCGTATAACTATCCACCGAAAAAGAGGCACCCTTAAAACCCTGGCAGCACACCGGTTTGAAGGTCCAAAAAATATGTCCGACATATTTTGAAATAGGTCGGACATATTTTAAATTTCCTCAGAGATAATTTTTATTTGCTGCGGGAAGGTTCAAAAAAGGTCACTTCTGCGTAAACACACAACTGAATATATATCCGCCATGCGGCAGAAGCGCAATAGCGACAAAAACGTTCCAACTGAATCCCGGGGGACTACTCTGACGCCTCCGCCTGCGGCTTGGCTTTCTTGCCTTGCCTGCGTTGCCGCACACGTTCCACAGCCTCTGTAACGACGGGACGGTTTTTGAAACGGTTGGCGTAAGTTGAATAATCGGGGCGTATACGCTGGTAGTTGGGATCCAGGAACAGAGGGCTCGATATTATATGGTCGGCCGTGCTGCGGTTGCAGCAAAACACGATATTCTCAACGCTTGCCAAACGTGTCAATGCCTTGACATCGGTATCATGCGGCTGCAATGTCATAGGGTCGGTAAAGAAGAACAGGTAATCTATCTGTCCTTCTACTATTCTCGAGCCCATTTGCTGGTCACCGCCAAGCGGACCGCTCTTCAGTATCGTAAAATCCCATTCCACGTCAGGATGTTTTGCTCGAAGCGCCTCAAGTATAAGCGTTCCCGTAGTGCCGGTACAATAGAACTTATGCCCTATCAGTCGTTCAGAGTTCCAAAGAACCCACTCTATTAAATCCTTTTTCATCGCGTCGTGGGCAACGAGCCCTATGTGACGCACAAGTTTCTGTTCCATATCTTAGGCTTTAACGTGGTTAATGTTTTGATATTTTCTTTGTCGGGAAATTCGGTGCTGAGGCTACACGGACGGCATTTCGGCTTAAATGCCTCAGGCGCTGGGCTTGCTGTAGAAGTTGTCCCAGTTCTTATATACCGGCTCGCGCCCGAGTTTTAGCAATGCGGCCTCTATTTCTTGCGGCGTGCGCGCGTCTGCTTTGTGGAACTGCTCCAATGCCTGGGGATAGCAGCAATATCCTCCCGGTTCAGTACAACTGCCGGCACTCATGGTTGTAACACCAAGCGTTGCCATAGCGTCGCGAATGTCCGGAGTTTCGCGTGTTGAATATGAAATATCCACATCGGGGTCGAAAATGCGCATTGCAAACGTTACCTGCGCCAGTTCGCGGTCGCTCATTATTACATTGGGCTGGAAACCGTCGTTCTCGGCCGGGCGCATGCGGGGGAAATTCACGCTGTACTGCGTTTTCCAATAATTCTTTTCCAAATATCTCAGATGAAGAGCGAGCATTGCCACATCCGTGCGCCACTCTTCCAAACCTATCAGCGCTCCCATGCCTATGCTCCTTGCTCCTCCCTGTGCCATACGGTCGGGAGCATTGACACGCCACTCGAAATTCGACTTCATCCCTGCCGGGTGGTATATCTTATAATTCTCTCGATTATAAGTCTCCTGGAAACATATAACGCCGTCGCAACCATGGCGCACCAAAGTAGCATAACCGTCTACGGAAAGAGGCATTACCTCAATCTTTATGTTATGGAAATACGGCCTGGCCAAGTCTATGGCTCTGGCTATGTAATCAACACCCGCCTTGGCAGGATTTTCGCCTGTAAGAAGCAGTATGTTGTCGAACGGGCCGAGTTCTTTTATTGCCTTGTATTCCCGCACAATTTCTTCCTCTGTAAGAATTGTGCGTTTCATCTTGTTCTGCCTGTGAAAGCCGCAGTACACGCACGAATTCATGCACGAATTGGTAAGATACAAAGGCAGGAACAAATTAATTATTCGTCCGAACCGCTCTTCGGTTATTTTACGGCTTTTGCGTGCCATCGTTTCAAGATAAGGGTCTGCCGCCGGGGAAATAAGAGCAAGGAAGTCATCCCACTGTAAATGGCGTTTCAGCAACGCACGCCTTACATCTTCGTCCGTTTTGGAATAGATACGTTCGGTAGTATCTTTCCACGGGAATTGTAACAAATATTCGCTGAACATTTATTCTTGTTATTTAGATACGTTGGTATATGTACGGGAAGCAACTGCCTATAAAGCAGCCTTCGTCCCGCAAGTTTTGAAATTTAACGGTTATCCGCCGCAAGAAGCGTTTATCACTACAAGTGAGTCGTTCTCGCAAAGCGAAACATTCCACTCCGCACGCGGTACAACGCGGTTATTCCGCGCTACTGCTACGCCGGTCTCGCCCAAACGCAGCATTTTTGCAACGTCGGAAACTGTAGCTCCTTCCGCAAGCTCCGTTTTCTTTCCGTTCAATGTTATAACCATTCTTATATTTCTAATCGTTCAAAAAAGAAGTAAGGGGCGACGTGGGCTCGGCCTCTGCAACTCTGCCGGAAACGGGCATGCCTGCATTATAAGCCGTTCTTCCTGCTTCAACTGCAAGAGCAAATGCTTTTGCCATGGCCACAGGGTCGGCCGCCGTTGCTATTGCTGTATTTACCATTACTGCGTCTGCTCCCATTTCCATTGCCTTTGCCGCATGGCTCGGGGCACCTAAGCCGGCGTCGATTACAACAGGCACAGTAGACTGCTCTACTATAAGCGTTATGAATTCGTCTACGGTAATGCCCAGATTACTTCCTATCGGGGCGGCCAAAGGCATTACGGCAGCAGCTCCGGCTTCTTGAAGACGCCGGCAAGCTACTGGGTCGGGAGTAATATAAGGAAGTACAACGAATCCTTGTTTTACAAGTTCTTCGGTAGCACGGATTGTTTCATAAGTATCGGGCAAAAGGTGGCGTGCGTCGGGATGTATCTCGAGTTTTATCCAGTTGGTCTGGAATGCCTCACGTGAAAGTTGCGCAGCCAGTATAGCTTCTTCGGCATTACGTGCGCCCGACGTATTGGGAAGCAGCTTTAATTTGTCGCCTTTTATTTGTTTGAGTAAATCGTTGGCCTCGTCGTCACCGTCTACCCGCTTCATTGCGATAGTAACTATCTCTGCACCTGAAGCCATAACCGACTCATTCATTTTACCGACCGACGAATATTTGCCTGTTCCAAGAATCAACCGCGACGAGAAAGCCTCGCCTGCGATAGTAAGCATATCGTTATTTACCATATCACTTATATATTTTACGTTGCAGGAAAAGCGGTTTAAATGATACGCACTTAAAGTGTTCAATTGCCATGCTGTTCCTCTTTATTCTGTTTCCTTTATTTCGTTGTTTATGATGTAATACAATCTTTATCGTTCCCGTTCTTTTCTTCAGTGTTACCGCATAACGGGCATGCAGGATTACGCCCGAATTCAAAAACATTTGTTTCCATTGTCAAGGCATTGAAGCTAAGCAAACGGTTTGTCAACAGTTTGCCCGATCCTACAATAAATTTTATGGCTTCCGTTGCTTCTACAGCCCCTATTATTCCAGGAACTGACCCTAACACTCCTAACTCAACAGGTTCTTTTTCGTCTTGCTCAGGCGCAGCTCCATACAGGCACCGCCAGCAGGCCGAGCCGTCAGTATGCGTCATTACCTGGCCTTCAAACCGCGACAGGCTTCCTATGGTAAAAGGCTTGCCTTTCTTTACACAAGTATCATTAACCAATAATTTTGTAGCGTAATTATCCGAACCTTCGCATACAAAATCGTATTGTCCGATTAAATCCCCCGCATTCTCAAGGCTCAAAAACTCATCGTACACCTCGACTCGCACATCGGGATTTATTTCCTTTATACGTTCGCCGGCAGCAACTGCTTTTTTCCGTCCGAGGTCGGAAGTGGAAAAAACAACCTGACGCTGCAAATTAGACAATTCCACAATATCGCCGTCAACAACGCCTATATGTCCTACACCGGCCGCGGCAAGATAAGTAATAACGGGGCTGCCCAGCCCTCCGGCTCCCACTATCAGGACATTAGAAGCTGCTATCCGTTCCTGCCCCTCAATTCCTATTTCGTCAAGAAGGATATGGCGGCGATAACGTTGCGTTTTATCAGCGTCCCAAGCAAACCGGAATGCTCCGTTGGAATTCTGTTTCTTTGTTATGCTCACTTACAGACATCCTCCTTTTCTATGCAAAATTATCAATAAAATCCGACAAAAGCCAACGGATTCATGCGAAAACGCTACTTTTGCTACAATTTAACGAACTCGCGAATTATACATTGCATTATGAATATTGCAGCATTGTTATCTGGAGGAGTGGACAGTTCGGTGGCAGTCCACTTGTTAAAAGAACAAGGTTACACGCCTGACCTTTTTTACATAAAAATAGGTAGCGACGAGAGCAACGAATGGGACTGTTCAGAGGAAGAAGACTGGGCTATGGCCACTATGGTTGCACGTAAATATGGCTGCAAACTCGAACGTGTGGACTTGCACAAGGAATATTGGGAAAACGTGGTAGGATATACCATTGAACGCCTGCGCAAAGGCCTTACACCAAATCCAGACGTGATGTGCAACCGACTTATAAAATTCGGCGTTTTCGAAAAGGCTATAGGTCATAATTACGATTATATCGCCACAGGGCACTATGCCTCCACTGAAAAGGACAGCGACGGCAATGTGTGGCTTACCACAAGTCCCGACCCGGTAAAAGACCAGACCGACTTTCTTGCGCAACTCGACAACATACAAATCTCGCATGCCATGTTTCCTATAGGAAAATTAGAGAAAGACGATGTTCGCCGCATAGCACACGAAGCACATATTCCGTCGGCCGACCGGAAAGACAGCCAGGGAATATGCTTCCTTGGCAAGATAAACTACAACGAACTGGTACGCCGCTACCTCGGCGAACGCGAAGGATTGATAGTAGAAAAAGAAACCGGCAACATCATCGGGCGACACAAAGGTTATTGGTACCACACCATAGGCCAGCGCAAAGGGTTGGGACTTGCAGGCGGACCTTGGTATGTGGTAAACAAGGATATAAACCGCAATATAATATATGTGAGCAAAGGTTTCCAGACACCGGCAGCCTACGGCAAGGAGTTTTTCATAAACGCCCTGCATTTCATAACCCTTAACCCGTTTACAAACGACGGCGACTACGATGTAACGTTCAAAGTGCGACATACACCGCTTTTTACACGCGCTACGCTTACACGCAACGGCGATACTTACAAAATAACCTCCGAAAAGCCCGTACAAGGCATTGCTCCGGGACAGTTCGCCGTGATATACGACAACAACCGCCACCGCTGCCTGGGCAGCGGAGAAATATCCGCAAACCGTCCTGAAGCACACTAACGGTTAACCGGCACATAAGAAAACAGACAAACATTAAGCGGAATAAAACGTACTGCATGCAACATTATATGCAACAGTATTTTTAAGCCGCATGGGAAGAAAGAAAAAATATGTCCGACCTATTTTAAAATATGTCTGACATATTTCAAATTATCTCAGACATATTTTTAAGAGCCAAAAACAGGCCTGCGCATTTCAACAATAAAAACAGACATGTACGACCAGGAAAAAATAAAACCCTATTCGGCAGAAGGCAGAAAAGGCGAACAGGTAGCCGCCATGTTCGACTCTATAGCACATTCTTACGACCTGCTCAACCACACGCTGTCGTTCGGAATAGACAAACTTTGGCGGCGAAGGGCAATAAACTCGCTAAAAAAATTCAGGCCTCGCCACATTCTCGACGTAGCTACCGGCACGGGGGATTTCGCCATCCTTGCAGCCAAAAAGTTACACCCCGAAAGCCTTACGGGTATCGACATCTCCGAAGGAATGCTCGAAATAGGGCGAAAAAAAGCGGAAGAAAAAGGCTTGTCCGGCATTATCTCATTCAACAAAGGCGACTGCATGAACCTGCCTTTTGCCGACGACACATTCGACGCCGTAACTGTGGCATACGGCGTAAGGAATTTTGAAAGCCTCGACTGCGGGCTGAAAGAAATGCTGCGGGTTACAAAACCGGGCGGGCGCCTTGTAATAATAGAGCTCACCACCCCGCAGAGTTTCCCTATGAAACAATTGTTCAGCATTTACTCGCACATCCTGCTTCCCATGATAGGCAAAGCAATATCGCACGACAAAAGCGCCTACGACTATCTGCCGGCCACAATGCAGGCTTTTCCGCACGGGCCGCAAATGAAGTCCATACTTGAGCGGGCCGGTTTCCGGAATGTGCGTTTCCATTATTCTTTCTTCGGAATCAACACCTTTTATGAAGCAGAAAAATAAAAAACATCCCATGAAAAACGATATTTCCATATACGGACTGGTAGGATTTCCCTTGGGCCATTCATTTTCGGCACGTTACTTTACTGAAAAATTCCAAACCAACAACATCAGTGCCGAATACCACAACTTCGAGATTCCCTCAATAAAACTTCTTCCGGGGATAATAGAAAAGACACCGGCACTGCGCGGGTTCAACGTCACAATCCCCTATAAACAACAAATAATCCCGCTGCTCGACGAACTTGACGACAACGCGCGCAAGATAGGCGCTGTCAACGTGGTAAGCGTTGTGCGCGGCAAAACAACCCGCCTGATAGGGCACAACTCCGACGTAATAGGCTTTTGCAACTCATTGCGCCCGCTGTTGCGCGACGCACACAAGAAAGCCCTTGTACTCGGGACAGGCGGTGCCTCGTGTGCTGTAATGCACGGGCTCAAGCAGCTCGGCATAACGCCCCAGCTTGTAAGCCGCACGGCCAAAGACGGCATTATCACGTACAGCGACATAAACGCAGACGTAATGGCCGAATACAAGCTGGTTGTAAACTGCACGCCCTTGGGCATGTCGCCCAAAACGGAGTTTTGTCCCGACATTCCATACGAACACCTTACGCCGAAGCACCTTCTTTACGACCTTGTATACAACCCCGAAGAGACCCTCTTCCTCAAACGTGGCCTGGAACAGGGAGCAACCGTAAAAAACGGACTCGAAATGCTATATCTCCAGGCCGAAGCCTCATGGCAGTTCTGGAACGCCGACAATGCCGGGCTACAAACAAACTGCCACGCTTGACGGCAAAAAGAAGCGTCCTGCCGGCCTGCAATTTGAAAAATAAATGTAAACTTGCATATCCAAACCTAAAAAACATAAATCATGCTTAGAGTTAATTGTTTCATCAAAGTAAAAGACAACAACGTCGACGAAGTTATCGACAATGCAAAAAAACTTACAGAAGCCTCACTTAAAGACGAAGGCAATATAGCCTACGACATATTTGCAAGCGCAACGCGCAAAGACGTGCTGCTTGTTTGCGAAACCTGGAAAGACGAAGAATCGCTCCAGAAGCACATGGAAGCAGACCACTTTAAACTCTATGTGGGCAACATGGAAAAACATGCTGAAATGAAAATCGAGAAATTCGAGTTCTGATACACACGAAAATGCTAAAAGCATACGGCCGCAGGGCAGGTAAAATCGCTCCCTACGGCCGTATGTGCGTATATGCACAAACGAATTCCGGACATTAAACCCAAACGGTCATTAGGGAAATTAAGTAGTAACGTCAAGTGCGGTCCCTTCGCCAACTTACGCACTTCTGCGTTCATCTGTCTTCCCGCCCGGCTTAGCCGTAGCCCGCTACGCCTTCAGCCGGCGTAAAGCTATCTGCCGGACATAAGCACGCAATTTGACGAAGCCTAACGACCGATTTGGGTTAAAGGCCGTTTCGTGCAGGTTGACATTAGCCTCACCCGCCGCCGCGGCACACCTCCTGCCTTATTTGTCTTTATTTTCATACCCCGGTTTTCAGGGGACAAAAAATATGTCTGAGATATTTTAAAATAGGTCAGACATATTTTGAATTATGTGCCTTGTATTTTTTATTTGCTCCCATGTGGGGTAAACGCGCTGAGAATCAGTTTTCACTTTTCCGCAGCGGAAACAGACGTTTTTTCAACCAGATTTTCTTTGTCCTAAGGCTCACTTTTTATTGTACCCACACATGCAAGCTCACAGCTCTCCGCTTATCCCCTATTTTATAATAGTAGACAGATTTTCCTTGCGTTTCACCAATATGTCGCCCATGGCTTTTACCATTTTCTGCATTTCGGGGTCGCTGCTTTGGATCATGCGCAACCACGCACCACCACCTTCATAATAGGCAACCGGGAACTTATCCCACGCTCCCGATTTCTCGAACTCCCTAAGGTAAGTGTAGAATTTATCGCGGTACAGTGGTTTCGACACATTGTCGTCAAACTCCATTTCGAGCGACATATCATATTTCTCTGCCGTGTTTATGGCCGAGTGCATGAGGTCGATTGAAGTATTCTCTCCGAAGAAGTAATTAGGCTGCTGGTATGCTATGTCGAACCCGAGACTCTTCCAGTTTTCATCCACGCCCGGCGCGCCGTTATAAGGTATCCATATCAGCGGATAGCCCAGTTTGTTGAGGTATGCCTGCACCTCCTTTACAAGCACGTCGTCGCCATACTGTTTGTCTATCTGTTCGTGCACCCAGTAGAAACCCGAAAGGTTTAGATACTTGTATTTCTTTTTTTTCCAAATCTTCCGAATCTGCTGCACATACCATTTCACGGCCTCGAGCCGGTCCTCTGTTTTGTTGAAATCCATTTTACTGCCGTTAAGTTCACCCCAGTCCTTGCATTGCACCTGCGGGTTGGGCAGCGAAAACACTATCTCGCGTTTGTAGGGTAGCTTCACTCCGCTTTTCACCAGGCTGTCTATAGTTTCCTCAATAGCGTCAGGACCTAAACCTTCGGCAAACGTTGTTTTAAGCAAGTTCTCCCACTCTATCTTCCGTGCAGAAATACGGCCATGGCTGGCTATGCCGTAATCATATTCAACATCGCCAGTCCTTGCATAAATCTCCAAGAACAGAAACCCGTCGAACAACCATTCCACCTTGCCGCCATTATTGCGGAAGATGTAGTGCCGCATTTCGTCCGGCGTATATTTCGGACGGTTATAAAAGCCATCGTATATCAACACCAAATCGGCAGGACGCTTTACTTCAGGAATTTTCTCCGCCGCGTCGTTCTCCGTCGAAGCCGCCTGATAGTCTGAAGCGCGAAGTATGACCGGAACAGAGAACAAGGCCAACGCGCATACTGAAAAAAACAAATTGCGAATCATCTTTTCTTTCTTTTCCATTACGCTACATTAATAAATTATACCATTAAACGGGCTTTTCCTTACGCACTCCGTTACATTCACAAATATAAATAAATGTGAGCGCAGAGACAAATGAAAACAAATGTTTTCAAGTTTGGCTATGCCTAACCGAATCCTTTATTATTCAAATATAAACAATTATTTGCAAGCAAAATACACGAAAACCTATTATATACTTCAACCGAGAGGGCTTGGCTATTTGAGGATATTGCCGGGAAAGTTTTTTACAAAAAAGAACTACCTTTGCAATACCATAATAACAGGCTTCAAAAAAGTACATACATGCGTCTGCTTATATACCTATTTCTGTCTTTCATGCTTCTGTCGTCGTGCGCAAAGCAAAGCAGCGAACTGAAGCAGATATACGAGTCTGCGGAAAAAGGCATGCGTACCGACGCAGCGCGTGTGCTGGCAGAATTGAAAGCCAACAAGGGCAAATTCCAAAACAGCACTCCGGCGGAATGGACCAAGTTCCATCTACTGCTCAGCGAAGCATACGACCGCACCGGCTCGCCGCAGACAAGCGACTCGGTATTGCTCGAAATAATCTCATACTGCAAGGACAACGGAAGCGCTATCGACCTGCGCAAGGCATACTGCCTGCTGGCCAGAGTGTACCAGGAAGCTAACCTGCAAGGAGCGGCATTGAATTACTACAACAAGGCCCTTGCGGTAGAATGTAAACCCGACTCGGCGGCATACGAATGGGCCGCTTACGCATTGGCAAGAATCAGCGACATATACATCGAGCAAAAGTTATTTGACAAGGCACTACAGGCGCTCGACACAGCGAGCAAATACGCCGCTAAGGGCAACGACATGCGAATCAAGGCTATTATAGGCGCTAACTACGGTGCATGCAGCTTGGGCAAAGGAGACCTCGACAGTTGCATTGCCAAAACCGAAAAAGCTGCACAAACAGCAGAGCGCGCCGGCCTGACACAAGTTCACAAAAGCATTACCCTTTCGCTATTGCCGGCATACCTGAAAAAGGATGACGATAAAAATGCCTTGCGGGTATTGCAGGAAGCCGAAGGCATAAAAGGCAGCAAGCAGCTCTCGCTTTATTATTTGTACTACAGCCTTTATTACTCCTGGGCCGGAGACAATGCCAAAGCCGAAGAATATTACCGCAAATGCGCGGCATTGGGAAACTTTACCTTCCAACGCGACGCAAGTTCAGAGATAGTAATGTCGTTCCTTAAGTCGGAGCGTTACAAACAGTTGAACAAATACCTCTTTCCTGCACTAATAGCACAGGATTCGCTAAACCGCGCCGCGCTGAGCACGAGCAACGACCTTGTTACCACGCTCGACGCAAAACTACACAACGAGCAGAAACAAAAACAGAAGGAAGCACGGCTTTACATGCTTATATTTGCAATATCCTTAGTTGTAGTTGCCGGAACGCTCGGGGCCATTTTCTACATGCGCTACACACGCATTCGCCTCCGCCTGCAACAGGAGAAACTGAACAACCTGCTGGCACAGATAAACGAACGCGACAAGAACAAGACTGCTGCCGACAAGGAAGAGATACGTCGCAAGAATGTAGAGGCCTTGAAGGATTCGACCGTTTACCGTTCTTTCCACGACAACCGCTTCACACCATCGTACAACGACTACCGTGAATTGGAAAAAGCCGTAAACCGCGCCTACGACAACTGCATGGAACGCCTGCACGACATATATCCGTCGATTAAAGACTATGAATTAAAAGCCTGCCTGCTTATAAAGGCAGATGTTCCTCTGAAAAATATCGCCGTAAACTTAGGCATGGAACAAAATGCTCTCAGCATGTTGCGCGCACGTCTTTACAAGAAAATGTTCCAAGCCAAAAAAGGCTCGGCAACAATGCTCGACAACTTCATAAAGAGCCTTTAAACAGGCGCTTCACCATTGTGTGAAGCGATGTGAACCTACACGTGAACCATAGTGAAGCACGTGGTTTTATGTACATGCCCCACGATTTTTACTTTTGCCGCAAACAGCAATAACACATTAGACAAAAGTAAAAACAAATGAAGCAAACAATCATTCTACTGTTTTGCGCGCTCACCGCACAGGCTGCCGCGCAAAACAACATCCCGCAAGAAGATTCACTCAAGGCACTTGCGCTAAAAGGTGTCACGGTAAAAGGCGAACGCCCGCGCGTTACCATGAAAGACGGGCGTTTCACTATCGACATGCAAGCCGTGCGCAACAAAAAAATCGCAGCCAACGCACACGAGCTCATTAAAGAGCTGCCGCTCGTTAGCAGCACGGACGGCGAGGTGCTTTCCCTCTCGGGCGCACAGGCCACAACGGTGATGATTAACGGCAAACCGTCGAATCTTACAGCCGAACAGATAATACGCTATCTTAAAACGCTCCCAGCCGACAAGGTTGACAAAGTGGAGCTGCTTTATAACCCTCCCGCCGAATACCATGCAGGCAACACTTCGGTGATAAATGTCATAACCGGGCGTTCAGGCGGCAACAGCTTCAGCGGCCAGCTCGCCGCTCACTATAAATGGCGACACGACAGTGCCTTCGGCAACGACGCGGCTACTTTCTTTTCTTTGAAAAAATGGAACTTCAACCTGATGTACTCGTATGATTTTGCCAACACCGTTTACAAACGCGAACAATACTCAGAACACACGCTTTCAGCCGCCGCACCCGGCGAAGCCGGAAACGTCTACGACATACGCCAAACGACGCGCATACCATTGAGGTCGGGGAATTTCTACGTCAACGCCTCGGCCGAACGCCGTTTCAACGACAAAAGCACGCTTACGATAGGGTACATGGGCGACTTCACGCCCTCGGAAAAATCGGGCAACGAAACGGCGAGCAACATGTTCCGCAGCGCCAAGAGCAAAGACCGCTACACCACACACTACCACGACGTAAGCGCCAACTACAATTCGACGTTCGGCCTGAAGGCGGGCGCGAGCTACAATTACTACTCCACCACCGGGCTGCAAAGCATGAAGTATGACGGCATTCCCGCTTTCGATTACCACGCCCGCCAGCGTATAGACAACTACAAGTCTTATGCCGACTACGGGCACTCGCTCGGCCGGGGTTGGAGCATTTCCCTGGGCGCGATGTTTAATTTCGTAGAAAGCCGCAATCGCCAGGACATGCAGTCGTCCGATGCCGTGCAGGATAGCTATCGGAACAACACCGCGACATACGAAAATACCATAGACGCATACGCCGGGGCAAGGAAATCGTGGCTCGGCGACAAAATCCTCTTGGACGCCACTATAACCAACCAATACTACCGCATGAACCACTACCACAACAACTCGCTCATGCCCCGCGTGTCGGCCACATGGAGCATTACTCCCAAGCACAGGCTGCAACTGTCGTATCGCACATTCAAGGTATATCCGTCCTACTGGATGAAGCAGGATTATGTGAACTGCACGGACGAATATTCCGTGCACATGGGCAACCCCGACCTGAAACCTCAGAAAATTAACGACCTCTCATTGCAATACATACTCGCAGGGAAATACACATTTACCGTATTGTATCGCGATATAAACGGCTTGATAATGACGCAGACCTACCAGTCGCCCGACGCATTGCAGCTTATATACCAAAACCGTAACATAAAAAAATTCGACATCCTTTCATTCAACGCCTCAGCCCCTGTGAAATTCGGCAAAGTCGCCTACTCGGAAATCATGGCGCGCGCATATATGCAGCATTTCAAGGGCAATGAATGGCACGACCTGGCCTATGACCACAGTAAATGGGTTGCCGAGTTTGACAGCCACACCACGTTCTACCTCAATTCCCGCAAGACGCTTACCGCCAACCTCGACATATGGTACGTATCGCCTGCACTTAACGGCGAATGGGAAATAGACGGCTTCTGCAAAGTGAATGCAGGCGTCAAGTGGAAGTTTCTTAACGACAATGCTGTGCTTTCGTTCAGCTGCTCCGATATTTTCGAGACGGCAATGCCTGACATACACACGCGCATAGCCACGCAGAACCAGCGGCTCAGGCAGAATTTCTACCAGCGCACTTTCAACGTGGGCTTCACCTGGAAATTCGGCGGCTACAAAGAACGCAGCACCCGGCAGCCCGACACCTCGCGCTACGGCATTTGACACACAGCCGTTTTTCTTGCACAAGGCAGTGGTATTTACGGATAAAACCAGTATCTTTGTCCGTATGATGAACATAGAAGACGTTAGGGAATACTGCCTCTCGCTGCCAAACACAACCGAGGACATGCCTTTTGGCGACGACATACTCTGCTTGCGTGTGGACGGCCGCATATTCGCCCTTTTGTGGCTCGGTTGGCCCGACACGCACATCGCGCTCAAGTGCAACCCCGACATTGCCACAGCACTGCGCGAGCAATACCGCGCCGTAAGGCCGGCATACCACATGAACAAACGTTGCTGGAACGACTTGTACACAGACAGCGACATGGGCGACAAGACTTTGAAGCACTGCATAAACCACTCCTACAACGAAGTGGTGCGCAAAATGCCGAAGTACAAACAACCCGCGCTCCTATTGGAGAAAGAATGCGAACTTAACGAAAACGACATTAAGAAGATGTGATTTTAACACACCCTATCGGCATGCCCGCAAACCCCGATTCCATGCGGCCGAAAATATGTGCCTTGAATTTTAAAATTAGTGGCTCGGATTTTTAAAACCCGAGCCACTAATTTTTTTCTTTCTCCCGAAAAGGGAAAAGCGACCTTTAATACTGTTACTTGTTGGACGGATTTGAGATTTGCTTTTTTATCTTTTTTAAATCCGTGTCGAGTTCCTTTATACTGTTTAGTATTTCCAGCTGCTTTTGTTTTGCTTTGTATTTGTTGTATTCCTGTGTGCCTTTCTTTATAGCCAGCTCATGGGAGATGTTACCGGCATGTTCCAATATGCTTTTTTGGTTCATGGTCAAAATCATCTTCAACTTCTCTATCCAGTCTTTCATGTACATTGGTATATGCTGGCTTGCCTGTGCCTCGGCAAAAGCGAGGTATTGCTCCACGATAAGTTTAAGCAGGTTCAGTTCTTCTTCTGACAAATAGTTTTTACCGGTAAACACATCCGCTTTGGTTATCTTACCGGGCTTTGCCGTAGAAGTAAGTCCCATCATCGGAAGAGCGGCATTTGCCCGATAATAAACCAACATGGCTGCCGTATTTCCACTTACTGCCCAAAGCAACTTGTTTTGTACTTCCTTGTAAAAGGATATTGTCATTTCATCAGAAGGGTCATAATCAATGCTTGTAGCATAGATATCTTTTATCTGTTGGTAGAAAATCCTTTCAGACAAGCGTATTTCGCGTATCCTTTCAAGTAGTTCCTTAAAATAATTCATCGAAGAACCTGTTGTGAAGCGTTCTTCGTTCAGCGCAAAGCCTTTTATAAGATATTCCTTAAGGCGTTGCGTTGCCCAGATTCTGAACCGTGTTCCTTGTTGTGACTTTACGCGATAACCTACCGAAATAATAACATCGAGATTATAATAATTAGTCGGTTTGGTAGAAAAATCGGAAATTCCGATTTTTCTCACGCTGCCGGTTTCGGACAATTCTCCCTCCGCATAGATATTGAGAATATGTTCGTTTATCGTAGAGCGCGATTTTCCGAACAGCTTGCTCATCTGTTCAATATTCAACCATACGGTATCATTTTCAAACAAGACATCTACCTTTATCCTGCCATCTTCCGACTTGTATATCAAGAATTCAGTTTCCTGCATATTTCCACCTTTGGAAGTTATAAATCATCAGTACAAAGATAACATTTTTATTCCAAGCTGCCGCTCATGCAAAATCGTTCATAATTGCTTTCCACACAACGAAGTGGTACGCAAAATGCCGAAGTACAAACAACCCGCGCTCCTATTGAAAAAAGAATGCGAACTTAACGAAAACGACATTAAAAGGATGTGATTTTAACATACCCTATCGGCATGCCCGCAAACCCCTATAAACAAAGGGCAAAAATACAAGGCACGTAATTCAAAATATGTCCGACATATTTCAAAATATATCGGACATATTTTTTCTTTGCTCAGAGGAGTGGTAAAACACCTCCTTTACAGAGCCTAAAACATGGGGTAATTTTTTAACATCTGCCCGCCTCTAACACCTTTTCTTTAACACTCCGTTTGATTTTAAGCGGGAGCATCTCATTTAAAAGAAGTTACACACGCCGGTAGACGGAATGCTTTTTCATATAAGCAAATAGTTCTCGAAAGCGGGGAACGTCCTTCTCGGGTCTATGAACAGGCATGTAGAGAGCACCTCTCCTTCGGCGGCATTGCGGTTCACCACGCTTACGAAACGGCAACCTTCTATCAATTTCCCTGTCTCCGGATTTACGATGTGCCGGCGCGCCGGACTATCGTTGCCCGACGTGGTGAGACATTGGTCACAAAGCGTAACCGTATCCTTGCGGCTGCCGCTTCCGAAGCTCACTTTCCATCCGTTTTGCCCGCCGGGACTGCCCATGGCCATTATGGAACTGTTACCCATATTTATGAGTGCGCCCGTAACGCCTGAGTCTATGATTATGCTACGCACTTGTTCCAGGGCATATCCTTTGAGGAAGCCGGAAAGGTTGATACACAGACCCCGGCGGCGGAACGTTATTGTTCCGTCGCCGGGGAGTATTATGTCGTGCACCATTCGGTTGTCGTACTCCGGACTGCCGGCCGTTATGTCGAACAGTCCGCCCGTCATGCCGTTGTAGCGCAGGCAATCGAGGAGAATGCTTTCGAGTTCCCGGCTTACGGGCATTATGCCGTCCGGGGCGGAGCGGTTCACGGCCGAGAGTTCGCTGTGCGGGTCGAAGCGGTTGGCCGTGTTTTCAATTGCAGCCACGCGTCTGCGCATTGCGGCCACAGCGCCGAGCATTGTTTCCTCGGGCATTGCGCCAGCAAGCGCCACATCCACACGGGTGTGCATGGCGCCGAACCATGCGTACAGCATAGCCTGCCCGTCGGCGCGGCGGCGGTATATATGCGGGATTCCGTCTGCGGGGTTCAGAGTTCCTTTATCTTTATGTTCTTGAACCAAACCTCGTTGCCGTGGTCTTGCAGCAGTATGTTGCCCCGCTCGTGGTTGCCGAAGTTTTTCCAGTTCTTGTATTTGCTGTACGCGACGAGTGCGTTCCACATTTGGTTGTTGCGCTCATACTCGAGCATTTTCACTCCGTTGAGCCAATGCTCTACATGGTTGCCGCGCACGATAATAGTGGCGTTGTTGAAGTCGTTGATGTTGAAAGGTTTTTTCTCCGGCGCTGGAATAAGGTCGTAGAGCGAGCCGAGTTTGCGGTTGCCTTTTACGCCGAGTTTTGCGTCGGGGTGGCGTTCGTCGTCGAGAATCTGGAACTCGCAGCCTATGGCGGAGCCTTCGCCCTTGTTGGCTTCCGGGTCGACAAAGTACTTCACTCCGCTGTTGGCTCCCTTGGTGATTTTAAAGTCTACCGAAAGGATGAAGCTGCCATAAGTGGATGTGGTAACGATGTCGCCTCCGTTTGTCGACTCGCCGCCATCGCCGGGAAGCACTTTAAGCACTCCGTTTTCGATTTTCCACCCTTTCTCGGGGAAAGCGTCGAGTTTTGCTCCGCGCCAGCCGTTCGTTGTCTTGCCGTCCCAGAGCAGTTTCCAGCCGTCGGCGGCTTCGGCGGGCGAAATACAGTTGTCTATGCAGTTAACCTGCGGCGTTTTGTCGGCCTGCGACAGGTATTTCTTAACATCGTCGGTACAAATACGGATGTTGCGCCATGCTATGGTTTTTCCTTCATCGGCCTTGTTGCCAATGGCATGTACCTGCAATGCTATGAAACCGCTGGGAGTCTTATCGTCCCACACGTTTGCGCAGGCAATGCCGTTTACCCACGTGCGTATGCTGTTTCCGTAAGCCTCGATACGTGCCTTGTTCCACTCGTTGTTGCGGAAAGCTTTCTGTGCTGCCGGGTTTTTGGTCATGGGATAAAGCCAGCCGCGGCGCGCCTCGTCGTAAATGCCTCCCGACCACGCACGCGGCGACGGGTCTATCTCGAACTGGTAACCGTGAACGCGGTAATTGTTATAATTCTTAAGACTCTCGCTGCGTAATTGTACCCCGGAGTTTAGCCCGTCGGAAATTTTAAATTCGAACTCTAAAATGAAATCACCGTAGTTTTCCTTTGTACATAGGAACGTGTTCGGTTCTTTCATCTTCGAATAGCCTACTATCGCACCGTCCTCGACTTTATACGGTGCCTTGCCGTTTTTCTTAACCCAGCCCTTGAGGTTTTTGCCGTTGAACAAAGGTTTCCAGTCCTGGGCAAAAGAAGGAAAGACCATCAATGCGGCAAAAGCACCTATCATTATTTTTTTCATATATCTTATTGATTATTGTTTGACTATACTTTATAAAAATCCTCCCAGCCCTTGCGCGGCGGCATTCCGGCAAGAAGAGCGTTGGCAAAGGCATTGTTTGTGAACTGCTTTATGCGCGGGTCGAAGAACAACTGCGTGTTCAAACGCTGTGCTATGACACCAAGGCAGAATACCTGACTGAGAACACCGTTTATCTCGAACGGCGAGCGCGTCTTTTCCTTGCCCTGGCAGGCCAGCAGGAAGTTGGCGTAATGGTTCGAAGGGCTCTTGGGCACCTCGGGCAGGCGGCTCTTCATTTCTTCGGCCTTCTCGCCTATTATCGAAAGCGTACTTCCATGGCTTCCGCCCTTGAATATCAAGTCGCGCGAATAAATAATCTTGCCCGGGTTTATGTTTGCCTTAGGCGTGTCGCCCTGGTTGGTTGAAGGTATATCCGCATTATACTCCGAAGTTCCGTAGCCCTTGGGCAACGGCGGGAGATTGTCTATTCCGTCATACCATGTCACATCACAAGGCGGCATATTGCCCCTTGCACCGAAACGGAACAGAATAGTAGAAGAATACGGGAAGAAATAGTCGTTGTGTCCTTTTTCGTAAGTAAGAGAAATCTCGTAAGGCAATCCCATGTCTAAGAACTCGTGTGCGGTGTCAAGGATATGCGCGCCCCAGTCTCCCAAGGCTCCCATGCCGAAATCGTACCAGCAGCGCCAGTTTCCCTGGTGGAACTTGTCGGAAAAGTCATGCCACTGGCAAGCTCCGAGCCAAGTGTCCCAATCCATGTTCTTGGGAATCGGCTGTGCCTCAGGAAAGCGTGAGATGTTTGCGTCGTACCCGTGCCAGCGGCGCGGATTGTTCATGTGTGCGGTTATGGCCGTAACATCTTTTATTATTCCGGCTTCTTTCCAGGCTTTGAACTGAAAATAGTTGGCCTCGGAATGCCCTTGGTTGCCCACCTGTGTAACAACGTTCGGATTTTTCCGCGCTTTCTGCATAAGCAATTCGGCTTCTATGAAGGTGCGCGTCATAGGTTTCTCAAGATATATGTGCTTTCCGTAATCGAGCGCCATCATAGCTACGGGAAAGTGCATGTGGTCGGGCACAGCGGCCACCACTGCCTCGAACTGGTTGCCGTATTTCTCGAACATTTCGCGGAAGTCGCGGAAGCGTTTAGCATTAGGGTATTTTGCAAGCACTTTCTGCGTCTGTTTGCCGTCGAGGTCCACGTCGCAAAGCGCAACAACATCTATCATACCCGTGCGGGCAAATTCGTCAACATCCTGTTCCCCTCTGTTGCCTATGCCTATGAAAGCTATCTTAACCTTGTCGCCTTTAGGCGCGGCAATATTATTTGAATGCCCTGCGGCAAAGCTGCTAATCGGAGCTATTCCCAATCCAGCGGCAGCTACGCCCATTTGTTTAAGGAAATCTCTTCGTGTTGTCATGGTTATTTGGTTTTTGTTTTGTTTTTTCTTTTAAATAATGCCCATACTATCAACCTCATGCAACTCCACGCCACATAAATTACCACTGCAAAAGTGATTACGTAAAATATAGAGGTTATCAATTCCAGCCAGGAAGAGTTGTATGTAACTATGGCATAGACATTCAATAAAAAAGCTATGGCAAAACACACTGCGAAGGTTATGAGTTCGCAACGTTGCCGCTTGGGACCTATGTGTATGTTTATATCTTTCATGATTTTGCGGCTTTTGTTTTATAGTTGTCGTAATCTATGCTATACTGCGTCGGAAAGTCGAGAATCTGCCCCGACACGAGTGCCTCGTGCCCCCAAAGAGTGATAAGACTTGCGTAATATCCTTCTTCGGCTATGCGCGGAGGCTGCTTACCGGTGATTACAGCTTCAACAAACGCCTCTGTCGTCAGAGAAGACCCGTCGTTGTCGGGACGTTTGCCAAGGATATATTCCCCGTGGTTCTCGTTTGCGGTTTCGGGTGCCCAACTTGTACCTGCAAACGGGATATTTCCGAACAGTTTGTGTTCCCAATCGTTTACCATCTGCATGAACGCCGGAGCGGGGTCTACGTCTTCGAAATAATATTTTCCCCTTTCAGGCTCTACGGTGCCGAGGTTGCCGAGAATCTGTTCCTCGAGGCCGTAAAACTTATTGGCTATGTCGGAGGCGTAAGTCATCTGCCTGCCATCGTCGAACACATAAATGCAGTTTATGTTGTCGTACACCTCGCGCCCGTCTTTCCAATATGTTATTGCTCCGTGCCCCATTACCTTGCAAGGCAGTTTGCGCATTGCCCACGTGCCTACTTGCAGCTGGTGGCACGCAAGTTCTGTCATCAGTCCTTTCGACGATTCCTTATAAAGCCGCCAGTTGATGAGCTTTTCCAGTTCAGGCGACGGCACGGCGCGCCGCCAGTCGCCGTTCCTGTTCCAATAGGCATGCACGGCCGTAATATTTCCGAACATGCCCTGGTGCACAAGATCCATTACCTTTATGTAACGAGGGTCGAACAGACGTTGCTGCCCTGTAAAGAAGATACGTTTGGTGGCCAGGTGCTTGTTGTACATGTCGAAGCACTGCTGCATATCATAGCCTATACTCTTTTCGCAATACACATGCTTGCCGGCGTCGAATGCGTCCATTACTATCTGGAAATGCGTATTCAGCGGCGTTGCCACTACAACGGCATCGATTGTCTTGTCGTCGAGCAGCCGGCGGTAGTCCTTGTAAGTCTTTGCGTTCGGAGCTATGGCTTTGGCCGCGTCGAGCGACGGCTGGTAAATGTCGGCCAGTGCCACTATGTCGGCCTTGGGATTCTTTGCCAGGAAACCCATAAGAAACTGACCGCGCGAGCCCGGCCCTATTATGCCGAGGCGACAGCGTTCCTTGCCTGTTTCCCTCACCTCTGAAAAGGCCGACAGCCACGGGCTCGTCGTTGCCAGCACGCCAAGCCCCGCCATGCCCAGCCCTCTGAGGAAATCCCTTCTGTTTATCTGGTTTTCTTCCATGGTACTTTTTAGGTTATATAACTGTTATTGAAAATATTTTCTGACATACGGCTTTCGCTTACATTACTGCACGAGAAAGCCCCTGCATAATAGCAAGTACGAAATTAAACTATTTCAATAATATTTCGATAATTTGAATCGGATTTTTTGTGTTTTTTAATTTTGACAAGGCACACTTTTTTCACCCGTTTTTTGAAAACTCTCCGCACCCCCTTTGGAGCAAATAAAAAATACAAGGCACATATTTCAAAATATGTCTGACCTATTTTAAAATATGTCAGACCTTTTTTCTGCTATCAGGAAACCCGAATTTTCAAGCACTTAAAAAAACGGTTTTTTGGTGTCCTACAATGTCTGAATTGGCGTTACGCCAACAAATACCGCGCTAAACTATGCACTGTGCTGCAAAATAATTATCTTTGCTAAGAACATTAAAATACATATTATGAACCGAAAGGAGCTTATTTCAGCCATACGCAAACGCAAGTCGTTTCTTTGCGTCGGCCTCGACACCGACACGGCCAAGATTCCGGCATGCCTGCAATCGCACGACGACGCAATTTTCGAATTCAACAAAGCTATAATCGACGCCACAGCACCCTACTGCGTAGCCTACAAACCCAATGCCGCATTCTACGAGCGCTACGGCGCAGCCGGAGTAACGGCACTCGAAAAAACCGTAGCCTACCTTAAACAAGAATATCCCGAGCATTTCGTGATAATCGACGCAAAGCGAGGCGACATAGGCAACACGGCCAAGATGTATGCCGACGCTTTCTTCAACGGCATGAACGCCGATGCCGTTACCGTGGCACCCTACATGGGCTGCGACAGCGTAACTCCGTTTACCGACCACCAGGACAAATGGACTATCGTGCTCGCCCTTACAAGCAACAAGGGCAGCCTGGATTTCCAAATGCTCAAGGACGAAAGCGGAGAACGCCTTTTTGAAAAGGTGCTCAAGACAAGCTGCACATGGGGCACCGACGAAAACATGATGTTCGTTGTTGGCGCAACGCGCGGTTCTCTCATTGGCGACGTGCGCAAAATCGTACCCAACCATTTCCTGCTCGTTCCGGGCGTTGGAGCGCAGGGCGGCTCGCTCGAAGAGGTGTGCCGTTATGGCATGAACGCCGACTGCGGCCTGCTCGTCAACTCTTCACGCGGTATTATCTACGCCGGGCAGGACGAGCACTTTGCCGAAGCAGCCGCAAAAGCAGCGGCAGAACTGCAAGGACAAATGTCGCAGGCTTTGGACAATTTCGCCGCTTAAAGTCGCACACTTTATAAAGCTACCACACCAGGATGAAGTATATCATCGACCCCGTGCACGGCTTCGTTTCCCTGCCCGACGGCATAATCATAACGCTCGTGAAGCACCCGGTGTTCCAACGCCTGACACGCATACGCCAATTGGGAGTGGAGGGCATGGTTTACCCCGGGGCGCAACACACGCGCTTTCAGCACTCCTTGGGTGCCTATTACCTTACGTGCCAGGCCGTGGCCGCGCTCGAAAGCAAAGGTATCGACATTCCGCAGGACGAACGCGAGGGGCTTTATGCCGCAATACTGCTGCACGACGTGGGGCACGGGCCGTTCTCGCATGTACTCGAGAATGTCATTACCCCGGGTGTGAGCCACGAATACATATCACAGGCCATAATGCGCAGGATAAGCCGCGAAAACGGCGGTTGCTTGGACCGGGCCGTGAGCATTTACAACGGCTCTTACGTAAAACGTTTCCTGCACGAGCTTGTATCGAGCCAGTTAGATATGGACAGGCTCGACTATCTGTGCCGCGACAGTTTCTTTACCGGAGTGCGCGAGGGCAACGTGGGGGCGGCACGCATAATACAAATGCTTGACGTGCGCGACGACAGCATAGTCGTTGGCGAAAAAGGAGTGTACTCTGTGGAGAACTACCTTATGACCCGTCGTATGATGTATTGGCAGGTGTATCTGCACAAAACGGTGGTGGCTTCCGAAGTAATGCTCATAAACGCCCTCGAACGAGCGCGCGAACTGCTGCGTGGTGGCAGGGAACTCTTTGCCTCGCCCGCGCTGAAGTTTTTCCTGATGAACGACTGCAACAAAGAAGCATTCGACAACGGCGACAAATGCCTCGACATGTTCCTCGAGCTCGACGACAGCGACATTATTTCGGCCATGAAAGTATGGGCCGACAGCGACGACCGAATACTCGCCACACTAAGTCACGGATTCATAAACCGGCGTCTGTTCAAGGTGGAAATATTCGACCGCGAAGTGCCGCAGGAAAGAGTAGAAACAATAAAAGCGGAACTTTCAAAAAAATTGGGAATAGGCAGCGACGACATGCACTACTTCATGGACGTGCGGACAATACAGAAAGACATGTACAGCCTGCAATCCGACCAGATTAAGATTCTCATGCGCAACGGCGATATAAAGACCATGCCGCAAGTGTCGGAGATAATACGCAGCGACACGGCCGCACCTGTTTACAGGAAGACTTATTTCGTGCACGGGCGCGTTTAATTGCGTCGCCTTTTCCCCTACCTCTTTACGTTCTATATAAAGGCGATGGACATCAGTTTACAGGCACATCACAGCTAAAAGAAATAAACGCCGCCAACCTAAAAGAACCTTATATAATAATGTGTGGCGCCGGAAAAGATTGCTTCTCCGCGCCACACATTATTATATATATCCCCGGCTTCGGAAACCGGAATAAAGGCGTTGCTTAAAAATAGCTCGATCCGTCGAAACAGTGCGTGCATACCTTGCACTTTGGCAGGCCTATAGCCTCGACGAGGTGTTCCACCGTGTTGAAGCGCAGCGTCGTCAGCCCGAGGTGCTGGCGTATTATCTCGACCATCTTCTTGTATTCGGGCGAATCGGTCGTGGCGTAAGCCTCGAGGTTCTTGTTCTCATCGCCCTCAAGATCTTTTATTATGCGGCGCGATATGAGTTCGAGATTGCTTTTCGACGAGGTAAAACCTATGAACGGGCAGCTGTAAACCAACGGCGGGCATGAGATACGCACGTGCGCCGCCTTTATGCCGCAATCGAAAAGCATTTTCACGTTGTCGCGCAACTGCGTGCCGCGCACTATGGAGTCGTCGCAAAAAAGCACGCTGTTGCCGCGCAGGATTGTTTCGTTGGGAATGAGCTTCATCTTGGCCACTAAGTTACGCATTTCCTGGTTGCTGGGGGTGAAGCTGCGCGGCCACGTGGGTGTGTATTTAGAAATGGCGCGCATATAAGGCTTGTTCATGCCGGCCGCATAGCCGTAACCCATGCCCACACCCGAGTCGGGGATGCCGCACACGCAGTCTGCGTCCACTGTTTCGGTCTTGCCCATCTTCTCACCGCAGGCAAAGCGCACCTTTTCGACGTTAATGCCCTCGTAGCTCGAAGTGGGAAATCCGTAATACACCCACAGGAACGAACATATCTGCATTTTATCGTTAGGCTTGCGCAACTGTTCTATGCCACCTTCGTGTATTCGCACAATCTCGCCCGGACCGAGGTAACGTTCCACCTTATAATCAAGGTTGGGGAACGAAGATGTCTCGCTCGCCACTGCATACGCCCCGTCTTTGCGGCCAATCACCACGGGGGTGCGACCTAATTTATCTCGCGCCGCCACAATGCCGTTCTCCGTGAGCAGCAGCATGGAGCAAGACCCTTTAATGCGGCGGAACACGTTCTCTATGCCGTCTACAAGGCTGTTGCCCTGCACTATGAGCAAGGCAACGACCTCCGTCTGATTCGTTTTGCCCGACGAGAGTTCGGCAAAATGCTGGTGATTCTTCAGAGCCTCATGCTCCAGCTCGTCAAGGTTGGTTATCTTGGCCACGGTAGCAATGGCGAATTTGCCGAGGTGCGAATTGATTACTATCGGCTGGGCGTCGGTGTCGCTTATCACGCCTATGCCCGCGTTGCCTTTGAACTTTCCGAGCCCATCCTCGAACTTGGTGCGGAAATACGAATTCTCCAAATTGTGAATGGAACGCTTGAAGCCTTCTTCCTTGTCGTATGTAGCGATACCGCCGCGACGCGTTCCGAGATGTGAATGATAATCGGTGCCGTAAAAAACGTCGGCTATGCAAGGTTGCGCCGACACAGTTCCGAAAAAGCCACCCATTGTAGTTGTGTTTTTGCTGGTTTGTTTGAAATTTGCCGCAAAATTAGCAAAAGGCGGGCGCAAGGCAAAATGAGAAAACCCATTTTTTCAACCTGCCGCAGCATGTTTTTGCGCCTCACAGCCCACCGGCGAAATTTCGCCCTACCTGTGACACATTGTCACCGTATTGACCGCGAGCAAAAAGGTGGCCATAATAAATTTTTGCATGCTGTCCGATTAATAAAAACGCACTGTCCGTATTCGTCCGCACAAAACGCCGCAGTTTCCGCGCGGTTTTCATGGGTGCAGAAATTAGTGGCTTGAATTTCAAAATCCGAGCCACTAATTTTTTCCTTGCTCCCGGGTGGTGTAAATACACTGAAAATCAGTTTTCAATTTTCAGCCCCGCAAAACGCCTTTTTAAGGCACAAGTTTTTCACTCGTAGATACGAATTTATCGGTATCCAATCGATTCATTGCGTTTCCACGTCACCGGTTAATTTGTGAGGCGCGACGAATCGCGCCTCTACTACAGCATGGGCAAATCCTGCACCGGAATGCCGGAACATAAAAAAGGCCGCGCCTGCAAGGGAATGTTGTTCTTGCAGGCACGGCTATACGTATTGAAATTCCGCAAACGCGGCCTAAGGTGCGGGCGTTACAGTTCCGCGTCGCGCAGGCGGTTGGCATTTTCGGCCACTATAAGGTGGTCTATGCAGTCCTGTATGTTCCCGTCCATGAAGTCGGGAAGGTTGTAAATCGTGTAGTTTATGCGGTGGTCGGTTATGCGCCCCTGGGGATAGTTATATGTGCGTATCTTGGCGGAACGGTCGCCGGTGGAAACGAGCGTCTTGCGGCGCGAAGCGATGTCGTCCACGTATTTCTGGTGCTCGTGGTCGTAGATATAGGTGCGCAAGCGCGCCAGGGCGCGTTCCTTGTTCTTGGGCTGGTCGCGCGTTTCGGTACATTCAATGAGTATTTCCTGTACTTCGCCTGTGTTGGGGTTTTTCCAATTGTAGCGCAGGCGCACGCCGCTCTCCACCTTGTTTACATTTTGGCCGCCGGCACCGGAGGAGCGGAAGGTATCCCAACGAATCTCGCCCTCGTTTATTACCACGTCAAATGGTTCAGCCTCGGGCAGCACGGCCACCGTGGCCGCCGATGTATGCACGCGGCCCTGCGTCTCGGTGACCGGCACGCGCTGCACGCGGTGCACACCGCTTTCGTATTTCAGCGTCCCATACACGTCAGCTCCCGTAACGGAGCATATTATTTCCTTAAATCCTCCGGCCGTACCTTCGCTTACCGACGATACCTGTAGGTTCCAGCCTTTCGATTCGCAGAACTTGGAGTACATGCGGAACAAGTCGCCGGCAAACAACGCAGCCTCGTCGCCACCCGTACCGCTTCGTATCTCGAGTATGGCATTCTTGGAGTCTTCGGGGTCTTTGGGAACGAGGAGCAGTTTTATCTTCTCCTCTACCGCAGGAATTTGTTTTTCGGCCTCAGCCGCCTGTTCACGAGCCATTTCCTTTATTTCGGGGTCGCTCTCCTCGAGTAGCAACTGTTTGGCTTCAGCAAGTTCGCCGAGAAGACGCGAATACTCGTCGCGCGCGTCCATAAGGTTCTCGAGTTCCTTGTACTCGCGCGTGAGCCGCACATACCTCGGCTGGTCGGCTATTACATTGGGGTCGGTTATGAGAGTGCTGACCTCCTCGAAACGCCCGCGCAGGCCGTCGAGCTTGGCCAGCAATGTGTTTTCATTTTCCGCCATGCTTTGAATCGGATTGTAAACGATAATGAATCAATACTTGAATTCGCCGTATTCGCTCCTTATGGTCAGCGAACGCGCGCCTTTTTCGATGTGACCTACTACCTGCGCGTCCACGCCGAAACTCTTGCTGATGTCGATAACGCGGCTCGCGTTTTCGGGAGAAACGTAGACTTCGAAACGATGTCCCATGTTGAACACCTTGTACATCTCCTCCCAATCCGTTCCGCTTTCTTCCTTTATGGCACGGAACAACGGGGGCACGGGGAACATGTTGTCTTTGACAACGCAACAGTCGTCGCCCACGAAATTGAGCACTTTGGTCTGCGCGCCGCCGGTGCAATGCACCATTCCATGTATTGCAGGGCGAAGCTCGTCGAGCACCCGGCGGATTATCGGCGCGTAAGTACGCGTAGGCGAAAGCACGAGTTGTCCGGCATTCACTGGCGCGCCTGCTACGGCGTCGGTAAGGCGGTAGCTGCCGCTATAAACGAGTTCTTCGGGCACGGCCTTATCGTAACTCTCGGGATATTTTTCAGCAAGATATTTGGCAAATACATCGTGGCGGGCCGAAGTTAACCCGTTGCTGCCCATGCCGCCGTTGTACTGCTTTTCGTAAGTGGCCTGGCCGGAAGAAGAAAGGCCTACTATGACATCACCGGGACGTATATTGGCGTTGTCGATAACATCACTGCGTTTCATGCGGCACGTTACCGTTGAGTCTACTATTATTGTGCGCACAAGGTCGCCAACGTCAGCTGTCTCGCCCCCGGTAGCGTAAATGCCTATCCCCATGTTGCGCATTTCGGCAAGCAACTGGTCTGTGCCGTTTATTATAGCCGAAATAACCTCGCCAGGGATGAGCATTTTGTTACGCCCAATCGTGGAAGACACGAGTATGTTATCAACCGCACCCACACAGAGCAAATCGTCGGTATTCATGACAATAGCATCTTGAGCTATGCCGCGCCACACACCGAGGTCGCCTGTTTCCTTCCAATAAATATATGCCAAGCTCGATTTTGTTCCGGCTCCGTCGGCGTGCATTATATTGCAATATTCGGGATCTCCGCCCAAAATATCAGGAAGAATCTTGCAAAACGCCTTCGGGAAAATGCCTTTGTCAATATTCTTTATTGCTGCGTGCACATCTTCCTTCATCGCGCTCACGCCTCTGAGCATATAACGTTGTTTGGAATCCATTTTACTTACGTTTTACTTAGAATTTAACTTCAGGAGCTTTCTCCGACCCTTCAGCAGCTTCGAACTTCGCTTTCTTTTCGTAACCGAAAAGCCCTGCCACTATATTCCCCGGGAAACGTCGTATGGCAAGATTATATTCCTGCACGGTATTGTTGAAAACCCTGCGACTTTCGCTTATTCGGTTCTCCGTTCCTTCGAGTTGTGCCTGGAGCTCCGAAAAGTTCTCGTTAGCCTTAAGCTGCGGATAGTTCTCGGTTATAGCAAGTAACTTGCCGAGGGCTGTAGTAACGTCGCCTTGAGCCTTTTGATAGGCAGCCAGTTTTTCTGAAGTCAAATCCGCCGGATCTACGGTTATCTGAGTAGCCTTTGCACGCGCAGCTACAACACCGTTCAGAGTCTCCTGCTCATGCGTTGCGTATCCTTTAACCGTATTTACGAGGTTTGGTATCAAATCTGCCCTACGCTGGTACTGCACTTCCACATTTCCCCACGCAGTAGATACGCTTTCTTCTTTTGTTATTATACCGTTATACTGGGTTACACACCAAATTACCAGGATAACGATTACTGCAATAAATGCGATTAATGATTTCTTCTTCATCATAACTTTAAATGTATTTATTTGCGATTATTTACTTATTTGCGGCCTTGTCAGAATTTTCCGCCGGCTCCGCCGCCGCCGAATGAACCACCTCCAAACGAACCGCCGCCGAATGAGCCTCCGGACATTCCGCCACCGCCGAACAGGCCTCCTCCGCCATGTCCTCCGCCAAACCAGATAAACGGTGGGAGGAAAGCTCCCAATCCCCAATTCGAACCTCCGTGTCCATCATTCTTTTCACGAGGCTCTGTATATCCGCAATTGTTACATCTGTAAATTTCCATTATCACACCGTCGGCTGTACGTTGCAATGTCTCGCCCGTAGGACGCAGCGAATGTTTTCTGCAACGTGGACACAAGTCGGAATGTTTGTGTTTGGATTTGTATGCGGCGTATAGGACAAGCACTAAAATTATCGTTATTACCAGTGCTACAAGCGGCGCATTGCCGTCATTGCGCTGCCTGCCGCTTTTACCAGGCAACAAAGTGGAGTCATTCTGCAGATGTGCGCATATTGCGCTTACGCCATCGAGAACTGCCATGCTCCAATTGCCCTGCTTCAGGTGTGGGAGCATGTAACGGTTTTCTATTCTCTTACATAATGCGTCGGGCAACGAACCTTCCAAGCCGTGCCCCGTAAGGATATAATAGCAACGGTTACCGGGCGAAAGCACGATTACAAGTCCGGTGTTCTGTTTCTTGTCGCCCACACCGTTTATGCGTGCAAGTTCCATACCGAAAGCATAACAATCCTCATTGGCTACACTATCAGCTACGGCAACCACGGTCTGTACGCCTTTTTTCAGTTCCAAGTTGCGCAACAATATATCTACAGAATCGCGCACAGCCGGAGAAATGAAGTTTCCGGGGTCGGACACGTATCGCCGTGCGTCCTGCAAATGCACCATTGGGAAATCGGAAGCGTTCCACACTTTGGCGTTAGCCGTAACCGAAAAAATAAACAACAACGATACGGTTATCTTTAGAAAGTTGCCCATCCTTAACGTCAGAATATTTTGTACTGTCTCGGTTTGCACCATGTTACAAACATAATGCAAGCTTAAACGTCGGCAAAGATACAAAAAAACAAGACCTCTGCCAAGCCTCCATTAAGAAGCTGCGGGCAGGGGTCTGTGTTTTACGGTTGTCAACTATTAATAATTAGCAGCCTTTATCTCAAAGAAACTCTGCGGATGGTTGCATACGGGGCAAACTTTCGGAGCTTTGGGACCTATTACGATATGGCCGCAGTTACGGCAAATCCATACACAATCGCCCTCACGTGAGAACACGATTGCGTCTTCGATGTTCTTGAGCAGTTTGCGATAGCGTTCTTCGTGCGTCTTTTCGATAGCAGCAACCATTTCGAACTTACGAGCTATTTCGTCGAAGCCTTCTTCGCGAGCTTCCTTTGCAAAAGTGGGATACATTTCTGTCCATTCGTAATTCTCGCCGCCTGCTGCGTCGGCAAGGTTAGCCATAGTATCTTTTATATCACCACCTTCAAGAATCTTGAACCACAATTTTGCATGTTCCTTCTCGTTGTTTGCAGTTTCTTCGAACATGGCAGCTATTTGCTCATAGCCGTCTTTTTTAGCCTTACTTGCATAGTAGGTATATTTGTTCCTTGCCTGTGATTCACCTGCAAATGCAGCCCATAAGTTCTTCTCTGTTTTTGTTCCTTTCAAATCTTTTCCCATAGTTATAAGAATTATAATGTTATGTCAACGCAAAGATAACATTTTTCCTCAATACAATGCGGTTTCAAAATGAGCATTTTTAGAAATTATCCGTCATTATTATTTGTACTCGGGCTTTCCAAGGTGGTTCTCCTCACAGACTTGCCTCGTTTTTAAAATTACGATATGCTGTTTGGAACAAAAAATATCCAAAAAAGAATATTCAAAATTAAACTTTATATGTGTTAACTTGTCTCAAAGAAGACACGATACAGACAAAGCAAGAAACATAACACAAACCCAACGTACAAAAGGATATGGCATTAGTGCAAAAATACAGGATGTCGGTTAACGAAGTTTTCGTACTTAAAGGAATAGCTATCTTACTCATCATACTACACAATTTCAGCCACAGGCTTCCCGGCACGGTTCAGGAAAACCAGCACTTCTTCCTGGCCGAGCGGTTTGACCAGATGGTTAGCGTACTGACCAACGGAGGACCGAACCTGCTTATCAACCTTTTGTCGCATTACGGCCACTATGGGGTTGCCATTTTTGTATTCCTGTGCGGATACGGATTGGCCATAAAATACACCAGGGAAACGACTGACATATCCTTTGCTGCTTTCTCGTTAAAGCATGCAAAAAAGTTGTGGCTGCTCATGCTGCCGCTACTGCTGCCTCATTTCCTTTTCATGTGCATTAAAAAAGCCAGTTATTTCTCAGACCACATTGGTGACTTGCTGATGATGACAACCTTTACAAGCGGATTCAATCCCGACCCGTATGTATTCCACGGGCCATGGTGGTTTTTCTCGCTTATTTTCCAATTATATATCGTCTACTACCTTTCCGTATATGGAAGAAGCCTGAAACCGGTCATTGCAATTTCGATAGCGAGCATTATACTGCAAGCCGCAATAATGTCATTAGGCACAATGGACGGCATTGCCTATCTGAGCCGCACATTCGTTGGATACATGTTACCATTCACGGTCGGTATTGTGTTCGCCCAAAAAAGCACGTATCCGTCCTACGGCCTTGCACTGGCAATGCTGGTTCTGTTCTTTGTGTGCGGCTCAAACAAATACTTGTGGCCGTTCACTTTTACGCTTCTGCCTATAGCCTTAATGCCGCTGGAAAGATTGGCACGCCATTTGGGAAGAGTGTACTCGTTCATACTCTTTATAGGCGTAAATTCGGCATACATATTTATCATACACCCCATTGTAAGGTCGTCCACATTGGACCTGAGCGAAACAAGCGTATTGCTGGCCTACGTAGTTTACCTGACAGCAAGCATTGCAGCAGCGTACTATTACAAGAGACTTCTGTTTTGGGCAAAGCAGAAAATCACCCAAGCCCTTGCTGAAAGAAAAGCACAGCGAAAGTGACTTTGCCGCAAAACGCCGTAAAAATTAACAACAGGCTTTTACGACATCTTTTAACGCGCATTAGAGAGATGGAAAAAAGAACCGCGTCTGAATCCGTTTTTGTCTGCACGTTTTAGCCTCGGTTTTTGAGAGGCAAAAAATATGTCTGAGATATTTTGAAATATGTCAGACATATTTTGAATTATGTGCCTTGTATTTTTTATTTGCTCCTATATAGGGTTTACGAGCTGAAAATCAGTTTTCAATTTTTCGCTTTAAAATCCGCCGTTTTACCACCTCGTTTTCGCGTCCTTTTATGTCCGCATATCCGGGCGGCATGAAAAAAGAATGAATACGCCTCGGAGCAAACCGAACCGTTAGGCCGTTGCATTTGCATACGAGATTGTCGCTCACATGCTGAAACGCGACACGTCTATTCCTTCGAAACTTAGCAACGCAGCCTTCCTGTCCAAACCTTCGCGGTAGCCGGTGAGGCAATTACCCGCTCCCACTACCCTGTGGCAAGGTATTATTATGCACACGGGATTCCTGCCTACCGCACCGCCTATTGCCTGCGCCGACATGTGAGCCAATCCTTCTTTTGCGGCGTACATCCTTGCCAGTTCGCCATACGTTGTCAATTTCCCGAACTGTATGTCGAGCAGCATTTCCCATATTTTAATGGAAAAGCCGGAACCGTGCAGCGAAAGCGGCGGAATAAAACCCGGATTGTGCCCGCTGAAATACTCGTCGAGCCATGTTTTTGCGGCAGCGTTGTGGCCGCCGGCCGCGAAACGGCCATTCCGTGCAAAGTCATCATAACTCTTATCCCGCCCGGCAAACCAAAGGGCAGCTACGCCTTTGCTGTCGGAACAAAAAAGCAACTCACCTACCGGAGAGTCGTAAGAACAGAATGCAAAAGCCTCCTTCCCGTCATTGCTGCTGCCGAGAAGGAAGTTTTCGTTGCTTGTAAATATTTCAGACATCGCGCAAAATTCTAATTCTTAAGCTGTGTGTTCAAGAAATCGACCATGCGCGTAAACAAGTGGTTGTACGTATTGCCGCCGTAAATGGAATGGTTGCGGTTGGTGTACACCTGCATTTGGAATTGCTTGTCAGCCTGCACGAGAGCTTCGGTATATTCTGCCGTATTACGGTAATGCACATTGTCGTCGGCCGTGCCGTGCACAATAAGCAACGAACCGCTGAGTTTTGACGCGCGTGCCATGGGGTTGTCACCGTACCCGTCGGCATTTTCCGACGGCGTGCGCATATAGCGTTCGGTATATACCGAATCATAATACTTCCAGTTAGTCACGGGAGCAACTGCCACGCCGGCGCGGAACACGTTGCGTCCCTCACTCATAGCCATTAGCGTATTGAAACCGCCGAAGCTCCATCCCCAGATAGCTATGCGGTCCTTGTCGACATACGGCTGGCCGCCGAGGTAAAGCGCAGCTTCCACCTGGTCGCGCGCCTCCTTCTGCCCAAGCTGCAGATAAGTCTGCTTCTCGAACTCGGCACCGCGTCCTCCCGTTCCGCGACCGTCGACGCAAGCCACGATGTAACCCTGCTGCGCCAGGTAGCGTTCAAAGGCCATTCCGCCGAAGAATCCGGCGTTCCATGCGTCGGTCACTTCCTGCGAGCCGGGGCCGGAGTACTGGTACATTATTACGGGATACTTCTTTGATGTGCTGAAATCCGCAGGTTTCACCATCCAGCCATACAATTTTACGCCTTCCGAGGTTGTAAACTCGAACATCTCTTTCGTAACGGGCGCATCGGCGTCGATTACATTCTTTACTTCTGAGTTGTCTATAAGTGTTTTCAGAACTTTTCCCGACGCAGAGCACAGAGTTGTAACGGGTGGAGTATCAAAACTGGAATATACGTTCACAAAATATTTCATTCCAGAACTGAACGAAGCCGAGTTTTCGCCTTTCTGCGTAGAGAGCTTCTTTACCTTTCCTTTGGCGTCAACCGAATACACCGCCTTGTACTGTGGGCCTTCCTGGCGTGCGGCATAATAGAACTTGCCGTCCTCGGCGTCGTAGCCGTAAAAGTCCGTCACTTCAAAATCTCCGTTCGTAACCTGCTTTACCAGTTGTCCGTTGAGGTTGTACCAGTATATGTGGTTGTAACCGCTGCGGTCGCTAATCATGGCGAAATTGTTGCTGTAGAATTTCATGCCTGTGTAAGCTATTTCCCTTACATACTTGTCGGCAGTCTCGCGCACGAGCAGCTTGCATACCGTGGAACGCGGGTTTGCCGCGTAAACGTCCATGCGGTCCTGGTGGCGGTTGAGCGTTACAACGGCTATCTTCTCGGGGTCGGAAGTCTGGAAAATGCGTGGTATGTAGCCGTCAGCGTCAAGCGGCACGTCGAGCGTGCGTATCACGTGACTCTTTATGTCGAACGAATGAACGCTTACCTTGGAATTCACCGCGCCGGCTACTGGATACTTGTAGCTGTACGTACCGGGATATTCGGCGTAAGCGGAATATTCGGGATACATTCCTTTGTAAAGAGGGAAAGAGAATTGCGGCACGGCGCTCTCATCGTAACGAATCCAAACGAGCATTTTACTGTCGGCCGTAAACACATAAGAGCAAGCTGTGGCAAACTCTTCCTCGTTCACCCAGTCGGGCAGCGCGTTGATAACCTTGCCCGGCGCGCCGTCCTTGGTTACCTGGCTTTCGGCATTGTCGAAAAGCAGTTTAACGAGATAGAGGTTACCGCCACGAACGAACGAAATCATCGTGCCGTCGGGCGAGAACTGCGGCTGCTGCTGTGGGCCGCCTTCGGAAAGCGGCGTGAGCGTTTTGTTGTTCACGTCGTATATCAGATATTCGGCCGTAAACGAATGGCGGTATATCTGCTGCGTCTTGGTCTGGATAAGGATTCTCCTTTTGTCGGGCGAGATGATATATCCGTCTATCCTGTCGGCCTTGGCGCCGCGGGCCGTGCTTATGTCGGCCAAGACACCGGTCTGTTCGCCCGTCTTGAACGAATATGCCACTATCTGTTTATTGTCCTTGCTCAATTGCAGGTAGCTTTCGCCGTCGTCCGACGACTGGAATGCCCGCATTGTATTTACACGATACTTGCCGTCAAGTATGTCCTTCAACGTAATTGCGGCACTGAGGGGCGAAAACATCGCTCCGACAACGAAAGCCAGCACTGTTATTGCTAATTTCTTCATCTTTATAATTGTTTTATTTTACTTTGCCGTGCAGCACTGCCACCGCCTTACACATCCCGCCGGCTGCGGAGGGACGCGAGCAACGGGCAGCACGCATTTTCTGCAAAAGTAGCAAAAGGAGAGCGCAATACAAAACGAGTGCACTCATTTTTTGCACCTTGCCGATTTTTGCCGTCCTACCGTAAGAGAAGTTCCGGCGACTCGAGAATTTTATGATAAATATTCATAACAAGACATGGCCTTGAAGGCACAATTTTACACCCCTCTCTGAGCAAAGAAAAAATACAAGGCACATAATTCAAAATATGTCCGACCTATTTCAAAATACAAGGCACATATTTTTCCTACCCCGAAAAGCTGATGAACACAGGCTTTTGAAAGAGGCCGGAAAAAGCGAAAGAATATCCGCATTTATAGAATATATATTCATCCAAGAACTACCATAAGCCTACCTACCGTCAAAAATATCACCACATAAGGGTATAATGCGCCAAAACGCGCAATTTGACTATTTTAATATATGTTCATAGAAAATAAAATACCTATCTTTGTGCCACAAGGAGGAAATAAATGACCGATAGCTGTAATTTCATAATATTAAAACCGGACAACGCGACCAGTCCGGAACAGTTGGCTTATTCGTTGAGCAAAAAACTGCAAACCGAGAAAGAACTGCACAAAAAGAACAACGAGGCGCTCGTTTGGGCAAGGGTGTTTTTCAGCGACATAATAAACCAGCTACCTGCCGTAGAGAACAGCGAACTGAAAGAAACGCTCGGCAAATGTGCCGTATCGTACATAGAGCAGCCGCCCGTCGACGGAAGCCGCATTACAGTCATGGCGCAATTCGCAAAAAACGCAACCGTCGAATCTATCGCCGACAACATAAAACGAATCATCACGCCGCAAGGCATATATATATACCACACCGTCCGCTTTAAAAGCGACGAGATTAAAAATGCCGACGGAAGGCAGCAGACCATGCTGGCTTTCGAACGCCACAAGGCACTGCTCGCGCAATATGGCATGACCATAGCCGACAACACGGTACGCACATGGCTCTTTGTGCGCGACATCGACAGGAACTACTCCGGCGTTGTAAAAGGCAGGAACGAGTTTTTCTCGCAAAACGGCCTTGCCGTCGACACACACTTCATAGCCTCTACCGGGATATGCGGATATAGTGATTGCCCCGACGCCGTGGTAGCCGTAGACTTCCTGTCGAAAGAAAACATAAAGGCCGGCGAAATAAAATACCTGCATGCCTTAGACCACCTCAACTCTACGGCAGAATACGGGGTAGCTTTCGAACGCGGCACGGCACTGAACACTGGCATAAACACGACCTCGTACATATCGGGAACGGCAAGCATAGACAAACACGGCAACTGTATTTACCTTAACGACCCCGAAAAACAAACCGAAAGACTGATTGAAAACATCGGAGCCTTGCTGGCTGACGCAAGCACCCGGCTTAGTGACATAAAAGCCGTAATAGCCTACATACGCGACTATTCGGACAAGCATACAGTAGAGCATGTGCTGAAAGAAAAGCTGGGCGACGTTCCAACGGTAATAACCCTTGCCAAAGTGTGCAGGCCGCAATGGCTCGTGGAAGCCGAGTGCATTGCCTGCAAGGACGAATGAACAGTACGAACCTGCCTTACAAGTAAAAACAAGGGCGCAGCACTTGTGCCCCAACTACTCAGATACATCACAATTATTTTCTTAAAATCTAAAACCAAACAAGAATGAACAAATTCCGAAACACGCTCCTGGCCTGCCTATGCCTCACAGCCATAGTGGCCACAGCGCAAGAGAAGAAAGAACGTTGGCTCGACCCGAACGTAAACCGTGTGAACGTCGAACCGTCACGCGCAAATTTCTTTGCCTACGAATCGCAGCAACTGGCTAAGGCCTGGGACAAGACAGCCTCGAAGCTGTACATGTCGGCAGAAGGCAAATGGAAATTCAATTTCGTAAAAGACCACGACAAACGCCCCGTTGATTTCTACAAAGTAGGATACGACGATTCGAAATGGGTAGAATTCAATGTGCCTGCAATATTCGAAGTAAACGGATATGGCGACGCCACATACAAGAACGTGGGTTACGCATGGGCTACACAATTCGAATCGAACCCGCCCTTCGTTGAAGAGAAAAACAACTACACCGGCTCATACCGCCGCGAGTTCGAAATTCCAGAAACATGGAAAGGCGAAGACATCTATTTCCACGTGGGAAGCGCCACTTCAAACCTCGAAGTATGGATTAACGGCAAATTCGTAGGCTACAGCGAAGACAGCAAAGTAGCTGCGGAGTTCAACGTTACCAAATACCTCGTACCGGGCAAGAAAAACCTCGTGGCAATGCAGGTTATGCGCTGGTGCGACGGCTCATACGTTGAAGACCAGGACTTCTGGCGCCTCACAGGTATCGCACGCGAAGTATATTTCTACGCACGCCCCAAAAAACACATCGACGACGTATTCATTACTCCCGACCTGACAAACAACTACACCGACGGAACACTGAAAGTAAACGTAACCGCACCGCGCGCAAAAGGCTGCGAAGTAAAACTTAGCCTCTGCGACCCGACAGGACAGGAAATAAGAGCAATAGAAGGCAAGGTAGATTCAAAAGGGAACTTTGTCGAAACGATAAACGTTGAGAATCCTAAAAAATGGACTGCCGAAACACCTAACCTTTATGACCTGTACATAACACTTTCAGACGGCAAAGAGGCCAAAGATATTATCGAGGTAATACCGCAGAAAGTAGGATTCCGCAAAGTTGAAATAAAAAACTCACAGCTTTGCGTGAACGGCAAACCTATCTTGATAAAAGGCGCAAACCGTCACGAAATGGATCCCGACGGCGGCTACGTAATTTCTGTAGAGAGAATGATTCAGGACATCAAGATAATGAAAGAGCACAACCTGAACGCCGTGCGAACCTGCCATTACCCCGACGACCCGCGCTGGTATGAACTGTGCGACAAGTACGGCCTTTACGTAACGGCTGAGGCGAACATAGAGTCGCACGGAATGGGATACGGCGATAAAACTCTCGCAAAGAATCCGCTTTATGAACAAACGCACCTTGAGCGCAACGACTACAATATAAAGATATACAAGAACCACCCGTCTATTATTGTATGGAGCCTCGGCAACGAAGCTGGCTACGGGCCTAACTTCGAAAAGGCATACGACCTTGTCAAGGCTTACGACAACTCGCGCCCGATACATTACGAGCAGGCCATTTGGACAAAGGGAGGCAAGACCGACATCTACTGCCCGATGTATTATACTTACGCCGATTGCGAAAAATACTGCCAGGGCGATGACCCGCGCCCCCTTATTCAGTGCGAATATGCGCATGCCATGGGCAACAGCACCGGCGGATTCAAAAAATACTGGGACTTGGTACGAAAATATCCCAAATATCAGGGAGGATATATATGGGACTTCGTAGACCAGGGTTTACGCACCAAGAACGAAAACGGCTCCATTATTTTCGCTTACGGAGGTGACTTTGGACGTTACCCGGCTACCGACCACAACTTCAACAACAATGGTTTCATACGCCCCGACCGCGAACCCGAGCCAGAGGCAAGCGAAATACGCCACATATACCAGGACATTTGGGTTACGCCTATAAATATAAGCAAAGGAGAATTGGAAATTTACAATGAATACTTCTTCCGCGACCTTTCGAACGTCCGCCTTGAATGGGAATTGCTCGCAAACGGCGAAAGCATTGCAAAAGGCAACGAAGACGCATTGAATGTAAAACCGCAGGAACGCCGGCAAATATCCCTCAAAGGCTTCTCCGTTCCCGATGACGTGAAAGACAAGGAACTGCTGCTGAACATCAATTTCAGAATCAAGACCGTAGAACCACTCCTTGATGTAAACTACGTGATAGCACACCAGCAACTGCCGGTAAGCCAGTATAAGTTCCCGACAGTAGAGAGCCTAATGCCAAAAGCTACTGCCGAACAGCCGGAAATAAGAACCGTAAAGAAGTCGAAGAAGAAAGACGAAACCGCGGCACCGGCCGAGAAGGTTGTAAAACAAGAACAACTCGCATGCCTGTCGCTTGCAGCAGGCCACACAACCGTTACATTCAACAAGAGCACCGGTTGGATTGACTACCTCGACATCGACAACGCGCCGGCATTCAAGAAAGGCTACTCGCTCGTGCCCGACTTCTGGCGCGCACCAACCGACAACGACTACGGAGCCGGCCTGCAAAACCACTTCGCTGCATGGAAAAACCCGCAAATGGACCTCAAATCATTCGAATGCAAGGAACTCGGCGAAGCAAAGCAGGTAATCGCAAAATACGACATGCCGGGAGTATCCGCAAAACTCGAGATGACATACACACTGCGCCCCGACGGCCAGCTCATTGTGAACCAGAAACTCATTACCGACCCCAACGCCAAGGACAAGCCGCAGATGTTCCGTTACGGAATGCAGCTCGTGATGCCGCGCGATTTCGTAAATCTTGAATACTACGGCCGTGGCCCGGGAGAGAACTACATCGACCGCAACAACAGCGAGCACATCGGAATATTCAGGCAACTCGTCGAGAACCAGTACTGGGGATACGTTCGCCCGCAAGAAAGCGGCAACCACACTGATGTACGCTGGTGGCGCGTGCTCTCGCCCAAAGGCATGGGGCTGGAATTCTACTCCAACGCCCCCATGGAATGCTCGTCGCTCAATTATCTGACTTCCGACCTTGACGACGGCTCAGACAAGAACAAACACCAGAGCCACTCGGGCGACCTCGTGCAACGCCCGTTTACGGTAGTTCACATATCACAGAGGCAGTTCGGCCTTGGCTGTGTCAACTCGTGGGGAGCATGGCCCGAACCGGAATATCAAATGCCTTATGGCGACCGCGATTTCACGTTCGTGATAAAGCCGCTCACCTCGGCCGAATAACAAAAAGCCAAAAAGGCAACATCATATAACGAATGCCGGGCACATAATGCCCGGCATTCGTTTTTTTACCCGATAAAAACACCACAACATCAATAGAAACCCCTTGCTGTTTCATACAACGAAAAACTCCCGTCCGAATATGTCCGCTTCCCAAAGCAGGTTTTTCGAACGGGTTTTCAAGGGGCAAAAAATTAGTGGCTTGGATTTTAAAATTAG
>ERZ791923.527-NODE-527-length-55463-cov-32.087280_pt1 | contig 55463 bp, 54 predicted proteins | sample MGYA00510133_ERZ791923 | MGnify/ENA primary metagenome ERZ791923 (study PRJEB30046, sample SAMN00792106) | human gut metagenome | study: EMG produced TPA metagenomics assembly of the A metagenome-wide association study of gut microbiota in type 2... | reverse complement strand
CTTACGCTCAGTGCATTCCCTTAATAGACATCAATGTTGTCTGTTTGTTAGAAAATGTTTTCCTCTCATGCAGAACCCTTGACAGGAGGCCATCCCTTCCGGGCATCAGTCCAATTCCTGTAATCAATGTTTTTCTCTCTCGAAGAAAGATGGGGGCCGTCGCTGTCGGACGGGGGCTTGCTTAGGTTTCATCCGGCATTTCCAAGTACGGTCTCCTGGATTACTGGGTGCCTTCCGGTGTAACAATTTTTTACGCTGCGCGACGATGAGGAAGCAACTGTCTGGTATTTTATTCCTGGTTCAAGGAAATCTGGTAATGAAAAAACTCCCGACAGCCGATGCCGCCGGGAGTTTTTACAGAGCGTCTTAAGAAGGAATCTTCTTTAGAAACAGAGGCCTTCCTTGGCGTTGGCCCGCATGAAGTCGCGGTTGAGGCGGGCGATGTTGTCCACGCTGATGCCTTTCGGGCAAGCAGCTTCACATTCATACTGGTTCGTGCAGTTGCCGAAGCCTTCCGCTTCCATCTGCTTCATCATGGCCAGGACGCGCTTGGAACGTTCCGGCTGGCCCTGCGGCAGCAGATTGAGATGGGCGATCTTGGCGGAGGTGAACAGCATGGCGGAAGCGTTTTTACAGGAGGCCACGCAGGCGCCGCAGCCGATGCAGGCGGCCGCGTCAAAGGCGGCGTCCGCCTTCACTTTTTCCACGGCGATGTTGTTGGCGTTCGGCGCGGAACCGGTACGCACGTCAATATAGCCTCCAGCGGCGATGATGCGGTCCAGGGCGGAGCGGTCCACCATCAGGTCCCGCAGGATTGGGAAAGCCTTCGCGCGGAAGGGTTCAATCCAGACGGTATCGCCATCCTTGAACTTGCGCATGTGAAGCTGGCAAGTGGTCACCTGGCGTTCCGGCCCGTGGGGAATGCCGTTGATGGTCAGGGAGCACATGCCGCAGATGCCTTCCCGGCAGTCGTGGTCAAAATGGATGGGTTCCTTGCCTTCCTTGACCAGGCCTTCATTGACGATGTCCAGCATTTCCAGGAAGGAGGCGTCCACCGGAATGTCCTTGGCGGCATAGGTCTCAATGCGGCCCTTGGCTTCCCGGTTTTCCTGGCGCCAGACCTTGAGAGTGAGATTGAGTGTTTTAGCCATGTTATAATCTTTCTTTTGAGTGTTAATGTATTGGCTATCTTTACTTGTAGCTGCGGATGGCAAGGTGCACGTTCTCGAAGGTCAGCGGTTCCTTGTGGAGAACAGGCAGGCTGTCCACGCCAGTGTATTCCCAGGCGGCTACATAGGCGTATTCATCGTCGTTGCGCTTGGCTTCGCCGTCCGGCAGCTGGTATTCCACGCGGAAGTGGGCGCCGCAGGATTCCTGGCGGTTCAGGGCGTCATAGCAGAGCAGCTGGGCGAATTCCAGGAAGTCGGCCACGCGGCAGGCTTTTTCCAGTTCCGCGTTGATGCCGTCCGCCGTGCCGGTTACGCGCACGTTTTCCCAGAATTCCTTGCGGAGCTGGGGAATGCGTTCAATGGCGTGGGTCAGGCTTTCTTCCGTGCGGGCCATGCCGCAGTCTTCCCACATGATGAGGCCCAGTTCCCGGTGGAAGGAGTCCACCGTCTTGGTGCCCTTCACATTCAGGAGCTTGTTGATGCGTTCCTTCACTTCGTCTTCCGCAGCCTTGAATTCCGGGGCGGCGGTGGTGACGGCGCCGGGCTTGGTGGTCGTCAGGTAAGCGGGCAGCGTGGCGGGAATGACGAAGTAGCCGTCAGACAGGCCCTGCATCAGGGCGGAGGCTCCCAGGCGGTTGGCGCCGTGGTCGGAGAAGTTGGCTTCACCGAGGACGTGCAGCCCCTTCACGTTGGACATGAGGTTGTAGTCCACCCACAGGCCGCCCATGGTGTAGTGGGAGGCGGGGTAGATCATCATGGGCGTTTCATGGGGGTCGTCGTCCGTGATTTCTTCGTACATGTCAAACAGATTGCCGTATTGGCCGTCAATCCATTCGCGGCCCATGCGCTTGATTTCATCCGCAAAATCCAGGAAGACGCCCTTGCCGGTGACGGCCACGCCGCGGCCGTCGTCGCAGGCTTCCTTGGCGGCGCGGGAGGAAATGTCGCGCGGAGCCAGGTTGCCGAAGGAGGGATACTTGCGTTCCAGGTAGTAGTCCCGTTCTTCTTCGGGAACATCGGAAGGCTTGATTTCCTTTTTACGGATTTTTTCTGCGGTTTCACGGGACTTGGGCACCCAGATGCGGCCACTGTTGCGGAGGGATTCCGACATCAGCGTCAGTTTGGACTGGTAGTCGCCCTTGACCGGAATGCAGGTGGGGTGGATTTGCGTGAAGCAGGGGTTGGCGAAGAAGGCACCGCGCTTGTAGGCCTTGTAGGCGGCAGTGACGTTGCAGCCCATCGCGTTGGTGGACAGGAAGAACACGTTGCCGTAGCCGCCCGTGCAGAGCAGGACGGTATCCCCTGCGTAGGATTTGATTTCGCCGGTAACCAGATTGCGGGTGACGATGCCCTTGGCTTCGCCGTCCACCAGCACCAGATCCATCATTTCATGGCGGGAGAACATTTCAATGTGTCCCTTGGCCACTTCCTTTTCCAGGGCCTGGTAGGCACCCAGCAGGAGCTGCTGGCCCGTCTGTCCGCGTGCGTAGAAGGTTCGCTTGAGCTGGGCGCCGCCGAAGGAGCGGTTGTCCAGCAGGCCGCCGTATTCACGGCCGAAGGGAACGCCCTGGGCCACACACTGGTCAATGATGTTGGAGGAGACTTCCGCCAGACGGTAGACATTGGCTTCACGGGCGCGGAAGTCGCCGCCTTTAACGGTGTCGTAAAACAGGCGGTAAACGGAGTCGCCGTCGTTCTGGTAGTTCTTGGCTGCGTTAATGCCGCCCTGGGCCGCAATGGAGTGGGCGCGGCGGGGGCTGTCCTGGTAGCAGAAGCATTTGACGTTGTAGCCAAGTTCGGCAAGCGTGGCGGCAGCGGAGGCGCCAGCCAGGCCGGAACCTACCACAAGCACCGTGTACTTGCGCTTGTTGTTCGGATTGATCAGTTTGGACTCAAGTTTGTACTTGGACCATTTGTCCTGAATAGGGCCGGAGGGAATTTTGGCATCCGGCATCCAGTCGCTTACGGGAAAATTAATCATGACTTTGAGAGGAGTTGATGGTTATTTGATGATACCCAGAAGAACCGAGACCGGCACGGAGATGAAGCCCAGGCAGATAATCGCGCCGTAGGCGATGGCGATAAAGTTGTAGAAGGGCCGGATTTTGCGGGAATCGACGCCCACAGTCTGGAAGATGGACTGTACCCCGTGGCGCAGATGGCTGAACAGCATCAGAACGGCCAGGATGTAGAAGGCGGAGCACCATACGTTGGAGAATCCGGTCACGATCATCTTGTACACGTCAAAGGTTTCCACCGTACCGTCGGAAATGAAGGTGGTGAACTGGGCGGGGTCGTATCCCACGCGCAGGGTGTACTGGTACAGGTGGTAGATCAGGAACACCAGGACGGTCAAACCGGTATAGATCATGTAGCGGGAGGAGAGCGTTGCCTTAATGGTGTTCTTGAACACGTAGGGTTCGCGGGCCGCATGGTTTTCCAGCTTCAGCTGGATGGTCAGCCAGACGTGGATGATGAAGATCACCGCAAGCCCCGCGCGGATTCCCCAGAGGGCTGCTTCCGGCATGGAGTGCAGGCCGTGGGCGTAGGTGTTGATCCATTCAGGGCCTCCGAAGATGAGAAGGTTGCCTGCCAGGTGTCCCGCAAGGAACAAGACCAAACATAACCCCGTCAGAGCCACAATGATTTTGCGGCCGATGGAGGATGTCACGAATGTACATATGGTTTTTACTAGTGCATTCATAGGCGCTCTAATGAAATAAATGCGTCTTCACAGGATGCCCGGTTCAAGCCCGGATGGCAAGCCTCTTCTTGAATTTCCGGTGCTTTTCGGATTTTTGAAAAGCCGGGGAAAGAGGTTGCTGTTTATCAGTTTGGAATGGTTATCATTTTGTTGCCTGTTCCGGCTTGACGAGGCTTTCCGCATAGGCGTATCGTCTGTGCATGAAAAGAAGTAAAAAGGAAGTGCTGGACGCGGATTTCGCAGCGGCGCGCGCCGGCGTTCTGGATGTGGCCGCATTTCTGGACCGGGTGGACCGCGGGGAAGGGGAGGCGGATTTCCGTTACCATGCCCTGATGGATGTTCTTCCCCTCTTGTCCGCATCCGGCCCCGGACGCGTCCGGGCCATTCTGGAAGCACTTTCCTACAGGGATGACACCGTGCCGGAAACCGCCGCAGCCAAAGCGGCCTGCGGAGCCCCGAACCTCAGCAAATAAGAATGATGGCTTTCATAGAACCTCATATACATATGGTGTGCCGCACCACGGACGAATACCGGGCCATGGCGCAGGCCGGCTGCCTGGCGGTAGGGGAACCGGCGTTCTGGGCCGGTTACGACCGTTCGTCCGCGGACGGTTTCCGGGATTATTTCGTACAGCTTACGGAATGCGAACCCGCCAGGGCGGCCAAGTTCGGCATGGACCATTACACATGGCTGTGCATCAATCCCAAGGAGGCGCAGGACGTGGCTTTCGCGCGGGATGTGATGAAACTGATTCCGGAGTTCATTGACCGGCCCAATGTCCTCGGCATCGGGGAAATAGGGCTGAACCGGAATACTTCCCATGAAATGACTATTTTTGAAGAGCATCTGGATCTGGCGGTGCGCCTCAACCAGCTTGTGCTGATTCACACTCCCCATCTGGAAGACAAGCTTAAGGGGACCGTAATGATTCTTTCCGCCCTGAAAAACCGTCCGGATCTGGACCCTTGCCGCGTGCTGGTGGATCACTGTGAGGAACATACCTTCCCGCTGGTGAAGGAGGCCGGCTATTGGGCCGGGCTGACCCTTTATCCCACCAGCAAGCTGAATCCCAAGCGGGCGGCGGATATTCTGGAATTGTACGGAATGGACCGTGTCTGGGCCAATTCCGCGGCGGACTGGGGGGATTCCGATCCCCTGGCGCTGACGGCCCTGGCCTGCGAGCTGCGCAGGCGCGGTTTTTCCCGGCAGGAAATGGAACGTCTTCTTCTGGAAAATCCGGAGACATTCATGGGACAGTCCCCGAAGTTCCGGAAAGTATCGTCCCGTTAATTCCGCCCGCGGCGCGGCGGAGGGTACGGCCCTCTAGTCCCCGTCCGGGAAAAAGACGGTGAGGACGGCGCCCAGGATGACCGCCGCATCATCCAGAAGGCCCAGCCTGCCGATTCCGTCAAACAGGAATTCGTCGGGAGTCAGGATGTAGGCGCCGGCGGCGGCCAGAAGGCATATATTCCGTTTGTTGAAAAAACGCGGTTCTCCTTTTCTGCTTTTGAAATACCGGAACAGGCGCAGTAGCAGCTGCTGTTTTTGAAGGTTCATGGACGGGAACAGGGGATAAAGGTTCAAGTTCAGCCATTTTCCCACTCCTTTTCCCTGTTTCGGGGAAGGAGCATGTTGCCGACGGACGGAAACCGCAGCGATCCGGACCGTGCGGGGAAATGGATTGCTGAAAGGATGGGCTGTTCCGGATGCTGAGGGAAGCCGGGCTTTGCATGCTCCGGTTCCGGCTGTCCCGGCATGGGAAAAAGGGGCGTGTACGGAAGTGGGACGGGGCCGGATGCTCTTGAAATGACCCTCCCGGGGGAGCCTGAATGCCATTTTCCCGCCAAGTGCTGGCCGTGAGGTTGCCGCAGCAAATAGAAGCTTCTTCCCCCTGTTTTTTCCGGCAGATGTTTGAACGGATAAGGAAAAAGGCCGGCTCACGATTTTGTGAGCCGGCCTTTGAATATAGGGAGGCGGACAGTACAGGCTTATGCCCTGCGGCGGCGCATCATCAGCGCGGCCAGTCCCAGCAGGCCCAAGGAAGCCGTGGCGGGTTCCGGGATGCTGGCGATTTCACTCATCAGCTGACCAACTTGTTCCTGGGAAAGGAGGGAGTCGTGAATGTAGAGCTGTTCGATGGATTCAGCCAGTCCTGCGTCCATGAGAATCTGATCAATTTGCTGGCCGCCGAATTTCAGGTCGCTGTTGGAATAGTACGTATCGCTGTCGCCAAAATAGATGCGGGTGCCAAGATCTCCGGTGACTACGGAAATGATCAGGGAACCTTCCGTGCCCAGCGGGGTGGCAACGACGGGCCCGCTGTATGAGGTGTTGTTCCATAATCCCTGGAGTTTCCGGTCCGTGTTCAGGCCCACGCCCCAGCTTACACTGCTGTTTTTGGCGTTAAACAGAGCGGTATAGGTCTCCGGAGTGTTGATTTTGGACAGGTCAAGAACCATCGTCACAGACATAACGTCGCGGTTGTTGGCACCGTATCCGTTGAAGGTTATCCCGGATAACGTCAGATTGCTGTCGTCAGACGTGATGGAAACGGAATCTTTCAGGGTGCCGAAATCCGCCGTTTGGGAGGCAAAGTCCGAATATCCCACGATAGAGCTATCCAGCAGAGTGGTATTCGCGGTGGCGCTCAGGCTCATGCCGGCCGAAAGAATCAGGGTGGATAATAATTTATTCATGGTCAGTATCTTAATAAAATGATGCAAGATTCAATGTATGTACTTGCGCTTGAATAACGAATTTGGAATCCGCAAGCAATTAAAAATATTAAGAGTTAGTATATTGTATTTATAATTCATTGAAAATAATGATTTTTTAATATCTCTGGTCCTTTTGTCAAGATGACGGGTCAATCTTTGTTATTCATTGGTTTCATGATTGATTTGGCCTCTTTTTCATTACTTGACGGATTCCAAATCCGATTGGGGAATTCCAAATTCGCTACAAGTTGCCATCCAAAAGGAATAATAAATATGAAGAAAACACTGACACTTTTAATCGCGATGGGAAGCTTTGCTGTTTTCTCGGAGGCAGCGACCGTTTTTAATTATTACACTCCCGGTACGGATAATTACAATAGTACCATCCATGGGTTTTATCTTGGCCTGGGGTCTTCCTGCCTGGCTCCTTCCGATTCCTCTTCTCCCTCCTCCCTGTCCGGAGAGATCAGACTGGACAGTTTTACGCTGCGCGGAGCCGCCAACAATTTGGGCGCTAATGTCACTTATGGTTTCCTGGTGCTGAATGGCTCCGATAATTCAGTCATCGGCTGGAGCACCAATACGGGAACTACTGCAGCAAGGATTAATCTGACGTTCAGTTTTTCTTCCCTGGATGGTTCTCCCCTGCTTCTTGACGCGGCATTGACATACCGCTTCCTGGCCGTGAGCCAGTCCGTGATGGACTTGATGCAGGATACGTCTAAAACGTATTTATATGCTGCGGGGGGAACAGCCGCCCCTACTGCTAACACGGAAGGAGATACCGTAACGATCAGCGGCGGATTGACTGCTCCCGGCATCCGCGGCCATTATGACGCCGAGGGAGCGCCTGATGATTCTGTTGTTATTACAGGAGCCAACGGAACCAATACTTTCAGCTTATTATCCCCGATTTTCACGGAAATCCGAGGGGAAATGGTGCCGGAACCCGCCACGGCTTCCCTGGGCCTGCTGGGTCTGACCGCGCTGATGATGCGCCGCCGCAGGGCTTGAGCTTCCTGATGGCGAAAAATCGGCGGATGAGGGCTGTTCTTGCGGAACAGCCCTTGTTTTTTATATCCAGAGAGGAAGAATTGCTTATCCGCATGCGGGATTCATGCCCTCCGGAAGGTACGGGATTTCCGGTGGGCAGGAGGCTGTATCCGGTTTTCTCCGCATGGCGGCAATTTGCTGGAAACGTTTTTGAGACGCAATACCGGAAAGCTTTTTCTTTACCGGAAAATGCCGGTCAAATTCGGCAGCGCGCTTTTCGTCCATATGGTACACGGCAGCTTCCACATAGCGGCCTTTCAGGCCGGATAGGGAACCCCTTTGCAGCGCACAGACCTGGAGGGCCGCCGCATACCTATTATCCGCCGTCCTATTCCCCGGCGCTGGTATTCCGGAAGAACGGCAATGGCCCCGATGCCCAGCACTTCATATTCTTTTCCATCGTCTGCCCTGATGACGGACGTTGCATCAACGATGTTCCCGACGATGCGGCTGTCGTGGACGGCGACTGCATCCTGCTCCGGGATGAAGGAAGGACTGACGCGCATGATATGGAGCAGGTAATGTTCATGGCAGCCGGGGACGAAATAGTTTCAGAACGCTTCTCTCGTGACATGTTCCGTTTCAGCATGGTCTGAGGATTGTTCCGTTCTTAATGCAATGGTCATGAAAGGTTGTTCTTTACGGCTCCCCCTTGGAGAAATTCCAGAGGCGGTGCATCGTCATAACGTCCGGAATGTTCATGGGGCGCACCACGCGGAACCCGATCATGCCTCCGTCCGTCAGGTACCAGATGCTTTTAGGGTTTTGAGGATCCTGACGATTCCAGGCGGGGGTGCTGGCGCGGCGCGCAGCGCTTCTCAGGCTGTCCGGGTCGTCTTCCCACGAACCGCCGCGAACGATGTGAGGGGCGCCGGGGATGATGACCAGGGGGTCTTTCGCGGTCAAGTCGCTCCGTTTGCCGTAGGCATCCGGAACGTAAGAGTCCAAAACCCATTCCGCCACATTTCCGTGCATGTCCCGGAGTCCCCACTTATTTGGTTTTTTAGAGCCTGTTTTCTGGTAGCGGTCATTGGAATTGTTCCAGTACCAGGCGTACTGGTCCAGAGAGGCTTCCCCGTTTCCGTAAGAATAGGCGCCGGGGGAACCGGCCCGGCAGGCGTATTCCCATTCCGCCTCCGTGGGCAGGCGGTAGTAATGCCCGGTCTGGGCGCTCAGCCATTCGCAGAATTTGCTGGCGGCGTGGTGGGACATGGAGATGGCGGGCAGGCCGTGTTCATAGCCGTGGCCCATGCCCAGGTTCATGGCGGTGTAGGGGGCGGTAGGCTGCGTAACGGAGTCCCACAGTTCGTCATCCGGCTGTTCCTCCAGAAGCTGGCCGTCCTTGGCGCGCGGACGTCCGTTTTCCATGAAGGCCGTATAAAGTTCCCAGGGGATTTCCGTTTCCGAGATCCAGAAGGGGGAGATGTTCACTTTATGCTGCGGACCTTCGTCCGGTTTCCGGTGCGGCTCTTCCGCGGGACTTCCCATGAGGAACGTTCCTCCCGGTATGGCGACCATGCGCAGGGAAGCTCCCGCCACGGGAACCGTTTCCGTGTAGGATTCAAAACGTGCCGGATTTCCGGAAGCTTCAATGAGCTGATGGATTTGGCGCGTTGTGCCGACCAGCTCCCGGGACGGCAGGTCATCCGGAATGGGAAGGGCAGGACCGGCAGCGCGGTCCAGTTCCCGTTTTTGCAGCGCGGATCGGCTTTCTCCCCACTGGCGTGCGCTGGTAATGCGCGCGGCATCTTCCGTGGCCGGGCGGGGGGAATTATTTTCTTCCCGGCACCCGGCCAGCAGGGCGCTTCCTCCCAGAAAGCAGGAAACAAGGAAAATGCCGCGCATGGAATGGTGAAAACCGGAATGCCCTACATCGTCATGCCTCCGTCGCAGGCAATGACCTGCCCGGTGATGTAACGGGCATCGTCAGAGGCAAGGAAGGCCGTCAGGGCGGCGATATCTTCCACGGAACCTTGTTCTTTCAAAGGTATTTTCTTAACGATTTCTTCCTTGAGATTGTCGGGAATGGCATTGGACATTTCCGTGGAGATGAAGCCGGGAGCAATGGCGTTGCACGTGACTTTGCGCGGAGCGAATTCCTGAGCCAGTGATTTGGTGAAACCGATGAGGCCCGCCTTGGAAGCGGCGTAATTGGCCTGGCCGATGTTGCCGACGAGACCGATGACGGAGCTCATGTTGATGATGCGCCCGGCCGGGGATTTCATGAGAACGCGCTGGAGGGCCTTGACCGTATTGAACGCGCTTTTCAGGTTGGTGTCCAGAACGGCATCCCAGTCTTCCTCTTTCATGCGGAGCATCAGGGAGTCCCGCGTGATGCCGGCGTTGTTCACCAGGATGTCAATCTGCGGGAAGTCTTTCAAAATGGCGGCCATGGTTTCCTGAACGGCCGCGTAATCCGCTACGTCGCAGGGGTAGGCCTTGCAGGAATCCGGAAATTCCTTGTTGATTTCTTCTGCGGCCTCCCCGCAGCTGGATGGACTGCGGCTGATCAGGATGACCCTGGCTCCTTCCGAAGCGAAGCGGCGCGCGACGGCATTGCCGATTCCGCGGCCCGCGCCGGTAACGATGGCTGTTTTACCTGCTAACTTTTGCATGCTGCCCACAGTAAACCCGTTTTTCACGGTTCCGGCAAGCTTGAAATGGACTTGGCCGCGCAGGAACCCATACGGGGAAAGGGCGTGCCGGGAATGAAAAAAGGGGGGGAGAAACGGGGCGGGGGGCTACTGTCCGGCCTCTTCATTTTCCCGGAGTGCACCGGGGGGCGCACCGTCTTCATCCGGTTCTGCTAGGTCGCTGAATTCATCCGAATTTTCCAAAATGTCCTTTAAGGTGGCGGAACCGTAATAGCGGGCCTCAAACAGGCGTTTGCCTTCCTGCCTGCAGCGGTTGTCCAGCATTTCCATCCGTTTCTCCATTTTTTCTATCAAGGCGTCTTCTTTCTCCTTTTCCGCATCGTTCAATTTATCCTGAAGCTGGAGGAAATGCCGGATGTCCTTCTGAATGTCCTGCAGCGTTTTGACGGCGTTGTCCGCGCTTTCCTTGTCCTGAACGCCTGCCAACGTCTGCTGGATATTGATGGCAAAGGAAAAGGCCTGGTTGATCAGGGATTCCGCGGAAGGAATTTTTTCCGCCGGAGCCGCTGCTGCGGGGGAAGCTGTTCCGGCGGCCGTTTCACCAAATGCAAGAGAGGCTCCGGACAGAAGCGCAGAATATAAGAGAGGAACAAGAAAAGCCTTCATCCTGTTCTTTTAAGGCAGGATAAAATCCACGGCAAGGAAAAAGGGGAAACTGAAAAAAGAGCCTTATTCCGCCGTGATGCCGCCTTTTTCATCGTCCAGAATGCCTGACTTTTCCAGATAGTAGTCATATCCGCCTGCGTAGGCGGTGATGGTCCCCCGGTTCACATGCAGGGTTTTTTGTGCCAGGGAACGGATGAAGTGCACATCGTGGGAGATGAAGACCAGTGTTCCTTCATAATGCTTCAGAGCCTGCACCAGGGCTTCTACGGACAAAAGGTCCAGGTGGGTGGTCGGCTCGTCCATCAGCAGGAGGTTGGGCGGATCCACCAGGAATTTGACCAGGCTGAGCCGCGATTTCTCCCCGCCGGAAAGAACGCTGACGCGTTTTTCCACATCCAGCCTCCGGAACAGGAAGGAACCCAGGATGGAACGCGCTTCTTCCTCCCGGATTTCAGCGCTGCATTTCATGATTTCCTCCAGCACGGTATTTTCCGGATTCAGGTTTTCCGTTCGCGCCTGGGAGAAGTAGCCGATGCGCGTCGTGGTACCGGGAGTGCGTTGTCCGGAGTCAATGGGGATGATGCCCGCCAGGATTTTGAGAAGAGTGGATTTGCCCGCGCCGTTCGGGCCTACAAGAACAGTGCGCTCCCCGCGTTCCACCAGCAGGTCCAAATTTTCATAAACCCTGCGGTCGCCATAGGATTGGCAGACTTTTTCCAGCTCAATGACTTTCTGGGTGCTGCGCGGAGGCTGGGGGAAGTTGAATTTAAATACTTTCCTGCGGGCTACCGGTTTTTGAATGATTTTCATCTTTTCCAGCTGCTTGATGCGGCTCTGGACTTGCCCGGCTTTGGAATTGATGGAGCGGAAACGGTCAATAAATTCCTGAATGTGCGCTATTTCCTTCTGCTGGTTGCGGTAGGCCGCCTGAAGCTGCTCGAAGCGCACGTCCTTTTGTTGGAGGAAGTCCGAGTAATTGCCGCGGTATTCCACCAGTTCTTCGTTGTCGATGTCGTACACGCTTTCCACCAGCTCATCCATGAAATCCCGGTCGTGGGAAATCATCAGGATGGCTCCGGGGTAGTTTTTCAGGTATCGCTGGAGCCACAGCAGGGACAGGAGGTCCAGGTGGTTAGTAGGTTCGTCCAGCATCAGGAGGTCCGGCTCCAGGACAAGGAGTTTGGCCAGGTACGCGCGCATGATCCAGCCGCCGGACATTTCCCGGGCGGGGCGGTGGAAGTCGCTTTCCCGAAAGGCCAGCCCTTTGAGAATTTTCTTGGCCTTGGGCTCCAGCTGGTAACCGTTGGCGGCGTTGAAAGTGTCAATGGCTTCCGCGTATTCCGGCGTATCCGTTTTGTTGGCGTTTTCCGCCGTCCGGATGGTGTGGATGGCCTGTTCCATTTCCGGCGTGATGCCCAGGGCGATTTCCAGAACGGTTTCATCCTTCGGTTCGCTGGCTTCCTGGGGAAGATAGCCCACGATGGCGTATTCATCCATGCTGATGGAGCCTTCGTCCGGCGTGTCTTCTCCCAGAATCATGCGGAACAGGGTGGATTTGCCTGCTCCGTTGGGGCCAACCAGAGCCACCCGTTCCCCCCAGTTAATGGTCATTTCCGTTTCCCTGAACAAGGTCCGTCCGGCGTGGGATTTTGTGAGATTTTTGATCGTCAGCATGGTGAAGAGAGGATGTATTCTACCGGGATGGAAAGGGGAAGGCAAGAGCCGTCAGGGCGGAGGCAGGCATTTTTGAAAGCTTTACTGGATTTTTACGCGTAGTCTGCTAGCCTTGGCGCGCCATGCCGACCACGCAGACATTCAGGCTTTTGCTTGCTGCCGCCCTTTTGTGCGGATGGAGTTCCTGCTGTACTCCTCCGGCGGAGGATTATATACAACAAACTTACGTGCAGCAGCAAATGTCCGGGCTGGCTAATGCCTTCCTGGCGCTGCTGCCGCCGGATCAGGCCACTCTTCCCGCTGCCGGAGCGGAGGCCAGGTGGCTGGCGGACACGGCCGTGGTCCAGTCCGCAGCGATTGCCCGGGACAACAGGACTGTGCTGTTTGGCTGGCTGAACAATATTCTGGTCAATTCCAACCTGCGCGACAGGGGGCTGTGCTGGCAGGTCCAGCAGGATTTGTACCGGGACCTGCGCCGCCGCCCCGTGAAGTATTTCCGCATAGGGCTGACGATTCGAGACCGTGGAACGGGCAGGGAGCACAGTTGCGTGTATGTCAATGCCGCGGGGAAGGGATTGCAGGGCTCCATTGTTCTGGATGCCTGGAAGAACTGCGGGCATCTGGTGACGCTGACCCAGAAGGACCGGGAAGGCGGCAAATGGGAGGAGGACTGGCGGGAACCATTTGTTTCCAAGGCCTTTCCGGAGGGCCATTCCTACGGCATGGAACATCACCTGGTCTGGCCCGGGTGGGCCAGGAAACGCCCCATGCTGGTTCAGCGGATATTTCAGTCCGATCAGCAGAATGAGGCGAAGGCGGCCGCTGAATAAAGGGGAAGCCTGATCCGGCAGGAACCGGCACACGGTGCTGCGCGGCGGCAGTTTGCGGTATCCGCCGTTTTTAAGGAAAATCCCGGCGAATCGGCAAATGGCGGAGGGAATCCCGACTCAGGGCAAATAAAAACGCACTCAGTGCGTACACCGAGTGCGGATTAATTGGATAATTTGCTAGTGTTGCAGGGCAAAACCCCGCTGCAAACTTACTTGCCCTTGGCCTGCACAACCGGAGCGGGAGCAGGAGCGGTGGTTTGCTGTTGCTGCTGCTGCTGGGAGCAAGAAGCGACCAGGCAAGCGGCGCCGGCGATGGCGAGGATAGCGATGTTCTTCATAATTCGAATTAAATACAGTGTTTGTTAACTACTGGAACCTCCGCATCCACGGAGGTTTGCTGGCACCAATGTAAATGGTGGCAAGTAGAAATCAAGAGATTTTCTTGTTCCATGTCACGGCATTACAGAAAAGAGCAGGACCCCCGGTTTCTGAAGTCCTGCTCTTTTTGATGCGTTATGGAAAACGGATTGTTTCAAAACCGTTTTTTGCGCTTACAGGCTGCTCCCAAGCTCAATGATGGAGTAGTCCCCGTCCGGCCTCCGGTACACGATCTGGAGCACGTCTCGCCGCGCATTCCTGTAGAGTACGAATGGCTTATCGGAAAGTTCCAGTTCCATGATGGCTTCTTCCTTGTAAAGCTTTTTGAGATTGTAGCTTTCTCTGTGAATGAGCAGGGGTTCCGGGTCTTCCGGGGAATCTCCTGGGTAATCCAGCACGGAATCGTCATATACCGTTTCATCCAGCTTGCGGATGGTTTCCTGGTGATGGGGACGGAAATTTTTCATCAGGCGCGTTTTGTGCTTGCGCATGCGGCGCATGATTTTGGTGATTGTCTCATCAATGCAGGCGTACATGTCCGTCCCTTCCGTGGACGCGTCAATGGTGATATGATCCGAGCAGAACAGGATTACCTGGGAAATCTTGCGGTCGCGTTGCACATCAAGCAGTACTTTAACCTCCATAATGCGCGGGAAATCCAGGCGGATCCCCTCAATTTTTTTCGTTACGAATTCCCGAATCGCGTCTGTGACTTCCACGTGGCGCCCCGTGATCGTAATGGGTGTGTTTACGTTTACCTTTTGCATTGTCGTACCTCTTTCTAGTTGATGTTAATGCGCGGACCCCGTCCGCACCTTTCAAGATATACAGATTTGACAATGTTTGTCGAGGAATCCTTTCTTTTTTTCGCGTGCGGGGAAAGGCGCTTTTCCGTTTCCGTTTCCATATGCCGGACCTGGGCGGCTCTCCTACCTGTTGTGAGCCAATCAATCGGGGAGCGGCCATTTCCGTTTATCGCTTTCCGTCGTCTTCGGAATACGTTTCAGCGTCTTTGTCATACAATTGCGGGCATAAAAAAATTATTTGAAAGTACTTGACATACTGCGGAAATGTCTTATAACAGCTGTGCACTCCTCTATGGATGCCCTCTAAATCGCGGGATGGAGCAGCCAGGTAGCTCGTCAGGCTCATAACCTGAAGGTCGCAGGTTCAAATCCTGCTCCCGTAACCATTTGAAAACCCTGCAAGTTCATTGCTTGCAGGGTTTTTTCGTTACGGATGGAAAAGCATCCGGCGAGTATTGGGAGTCTGTTGTTTCCGGGAGTTTTTGTATTCGGGGAACTGGTGCCCAAGAGGGTTGGAATGTGTGCTCCGGAAGTAATTTCCAAACTGGCGGCTGTGCCGATGAAAGCCTTTTCTTGTGCTACAGCCCCCTTCGTATGGGTGCTTTCCAAAAGCACAGTTTTCGCATGCAATTTGCTGGGAGTCAAGAATACGACTGACAGGGTGACGGAAGAGGAAATCCGCCTGATGATTCAGGAAAATGCCCGGGATGGGGATATACAGGATGTGGAATATATATTTAATCTCGGTGACCGGAATTTGGAGTCCATCATGACTTCGCGGGAGGGGGGATATTGCATGGCTGGATGCCAAGATGACGGAACAGCCGTGCGGTCAGAGGCAGAGGTCCGTTATCCGTTTTGGTCCTTATTATAAATGGGTAACATGAGAAACGTCGCCATCAATGTGGCTGATCGTTTTTTCATGTTGTTTTGTGCTTATGATCTACGGTGTTTCCCTTTTGATGCTGCGTTGATTTCAGTAAGCTTCATTTTGTGCTTTGCCTGCCGTTTTCGATTGTCTGAGAGGTTTTCTCTTTTGAATCATGCAGTTTCAACGGACCGTAGAAATAGGAGGCGGTGGCCCCCCCGTCAATCAGGAAGTCCGCGCCGGTGATGAAAGCCCCCTTGCCGCCCATCAGCAATTCCGCTACATGGGCTATTTCATCCGCCGTACCGGGTCTTCCTGCAGGGCACTTCGCAAACATGTTTCTGTAAAAATCACCTCTGGGACCGTTGAATTCATCGATTGCCAGAGGGGTGACTATAATGCCCGGGGAAATGGAGTTGATGCGTGCGCCTTTGGCACCCCATTTGACGGCTTCCGCCATGACACGCTTGACGTTGCAGCGTTTCGCCATCTGGTAGGCATGCAGAGTGTCCTTGATATTCCCGGGTTGGAGGAGTTCGAGGTTCAGCAATTCCTCTGTTGGAGTCATGGCCAGTTGTTCGTCCTGTTCGGCAGTCAGAGCGGGCATGCGGTGACCGGATTGGCTGGAGATAGTTACTCCCGAGCCGCCGGGGCAAATAACTTTCCCCACCTCTTCCAGCAATACGGCGGTTCCGTAGAGATCCACTTTAAGAATGGTTTCAACGGATGCCTGGCTGGGGGAAACCCCCGCTGCATTGACGAGCATGGAAATATTGCCGTATCTCTGTGCTTCTGCAATCAAATGCAGGATGGAGTCCCGGGAAGAGAGATCCATCTCTAAGGGGATGGTGTCAAATCCGGCTTGATTTATCGTCCGGGCAATGGCATGCGCGTTCCCGACATTTTTGTCGCCAATGACGATTTTCATGCCGCTTCCTATTCTGCGGGCAATGGCCATGCCGATTTGCCCGGCTCCCGTCAATATCATGACTTCTTTGGATAGACGTTGTTCCATGGGCTATGAAATCAGTTGAAATGGCCGGTTTTTATTCCTAGCCATATGTTATGTTCCTCTAGCCGGACGGTATGGCCCTCCCGCAAAAAGGGCAATGCAAAAACGGCCATAGGTGATGGTATTGCAAAATGGGTCATATGGATTGAAAAACTGAGGGGGGGATGAAAGAACCCAGGCAAAAGTCATGGCAGCATGCCGATTCTTTTCAGCCATGTTTTGACGCCTGCGGCATTGCCCGGCATGTCAATCCCCTCATCATCGGCACGTCCGGGAGTTGTAATATCTCCTGGGTCAAGGTCTTCTGGAAGAGTTGACGGAATGTGCCGGGAATGGGGCGTAAGCCTGTAAATTTGTTGCATGGATTCGTTTAAATAAGTAGTCGCGTCATAAGTAAAGAAGGGAATGAGCGTTTTCCCTTTCAGGTCAAATGCCTCTAAAAAGGTGCAAATCACCATGGCAGGCTGATGCCACCAGATTGGAGAGCCGACGAAGATAGTATCATATTTCGCCATCAGGGAGGCTTCAGGCAAGTTGGCGACCTTTGGGCGCAGGTTTTCATAAGCTTCTTTTTTGACACGGTCGCTGTCGCGGTAAGGGTCGGCATTGTAGGCCTTGGCGGCTTCAATCCGGTAGAGATCCGCTCCGGTCAGTTTCGCAATTTGTTCCGCCACCGCTTTGGTATTGCCCGTTGCGGAGAAATAAACAACCAGCGGTTTTCCCGCATCTTGTCCGGTTCTGCGGACAACAGGCAGCCCTTTTGCCTGCAACAGCGTGTTCAGCTCTTTCCGGACTGCGTCTGCCTCCCTGGGGCCGATGTTCCGGGACACGATATCAAGCAACTGGTGCAGCTGTGCGGGTGTTATGCCCAGATTCAGGCAGATGCCCATGTGAGAGCGGGCTATTGGTTCCACACCGCCTATGGCCGCGAGAATGGATACGGTAGCCAATTCGCGTTCATCATAGGTCAGAACGTCCCGTTCAAAAATATCTGCAAAAAGATGTTCTTTCAGGAAACGTTCCATGACCGGGGCAAATTCGGCATAGGCAGCTTTCGGCGCATTGACGGGAATGCCGGAGATTTCCGCAAGAATGGCGCACCCGCGATCGTAGCGGCTGCGTTTGTCCTTTGTGGGGCAGGCATCTTGTCCCGGGGCATCGGCTATGCCTCGGGACTTTCTTTTATCCAGCACGGAGATGAATGTCTGCAACCCCCTCAGGCTTCGCGGAAACCCGCAATAGGCGTAGGAATGCACTAAAACTTCCCGGATTTCATTTATCGTCAATCCACTGTCCAAGGCGGCATTCAGGGCCGGCTGCAGCTGATGCAAATCCCCTCTGCCGGTATAGGCGGCAATGGTGATGATGTGTTTCTGCCTGGAGGTCAATTCCTGGCTGGAAAGGGCGGAATTTGCCGCCAGAGCCAGCACGCACGACATCAGGCAGAACAGGACAGACGATAAAAGTGTCATGAACCTGGGAGAGCAGTTTTACAGGTTTTTCCCGAAGAATTCCGCCAGCTTTCCGACAGCCTGATCCACGTATTCCGGCACGTAGTAGGTCTTGATATGCGTGGCGCCCGGAATGAGGAACAATTCCTTGTTGAGGGTTCCCGTGGCGCGGCTGTAGCATTGTTCCGTCATGTAGAAGGTGTCGGCTCTGCTGCCCGCCATCATCAGCAGGGGCTGGTTAATCAGGTGCATACCTTCGCTCGCGTCAAAGGCAAAGAGGTCCATCAGGCTGCTTTTGGTATAGCGGAAGGTGGAATTGGGGTGGGCGTGGCTTTGCAGATAATAGTCGTAGCCGTCCCGGTAGAGGTCAAAGGGCAGTTGGGCCGCCTGTTCCGGCGTTACTCCTTTCATGTCTCCCACGTATTCCGGCTGACCGCCTTCCGCTTCGCGCTGGCGGGCGGCGCAGGCGTCGGCAAGGCGTTCCTGCACGCTGTTGATCTGCGAGTCAAGAAACCCGTTGCGCCGGACCAGGCCGGTGTTGAACATGCTGAGCGTGGCGACTGCCTTGAAACGCTTGTCCGTCTGTGCGGTTTTCAGGGTGTAGCCTCCTCCGCCGCAAATGCCCAGGATGCCCAGACGGGAGGCGTCCGCTCCGGGATATTGCAGCAGGATGTCTGCGGCGCGGCGGATGTCTTCCATGCGGTTGGCGGGTTTGTCCGTATTGCGGGGAGTCCCTCCGCTGGCCCCCTGGTAGGCCGCGTCAAATGCCAGGCAGATGTAGCCCTGTTCCGCCATGCGCTGGCTGTAAAGTCCGGCCACCTGCTCCTTCACGCCGCCGTTGGGATGCGCCACGACAAGGGCGGGGTATTTTTTCGAGGCATCATATCCGGCGGGCGTATAAACATGGGCGGCAATTTGCAGTCCGTTCAGCGTATAGGTGATTGGATGGATATTGACGCGGCCTTCCATGTTTTCCGTGACGGCTCCCCGGTAAACCAGCCCCCAGGGATTGGCGTTGTGGCTTTTAATGCCTTTTGCTTCCGTAAATGGGGTTTGGCGGGCTGGGGCTGTTGAAACGGCCGGAGAATCATTTGTGTTCATTTGCTGCGCATTTAACTGGTGGTTGAAGGAAATCAGGGAAAGGGCTATTGGAATAATGGCGTTTGTTTTCATGGCATGTACTTTGCTTCCTCAAACAGTTCCCATTCTATCATGAAAGGCTCTCTTCCCGTCGATAGACGGATTACAGGTTTTGCTACCATGATTACAGGTTCCCGGAATGAGCTGGATAGCCGGTTCCCTTCCTGCTATGCTCCGGTCAAAAGCAGAGAAAGGGCATGGGCATTATTCTGAACATGGATTCCGTAGGGGACTACAACTCCTTTTTGGGGCAGGAAACGCTGCACCCTCTGGTCAGCGTCGTTGATTTTTCCAGGGTCCCGCCGCTGCGGCATGTCCGCAAGGCTTACGGGTTCTATGCCGTTTTCCTGAAGGACCTGAAATGCGGAGACCTGCGGTACGGAAGGCATTATTATGATTACCAGGAGGGAACTCTTGTCTTCGTATCTCCCGGCCAGGTGCTGGGCAATGATGACAACGGGGAATATTTCCGGGTAGAGGGCCATGCCCTCCTGTTCCACCCCGATTTGTTCCGCGGCACCTCCCTGGGACGCAGGATGAAGGACTATACCTTTTTTTCCTATGACGCTTCCGAGTCCCTCCATATGTCGGAGAGGGAAAGGAATTTATTCCTGAACGGCCTGACGGAGATCCGGGAGGAACTGGAACGGGGCGTTGACCGGCATACCAAGTCCATCGTGACGGCCAATATCGAAGTTCTCCTGAACCACTGCATGCGTTTTTACGACCGCCAGTTCATTACCCGCGAGAATGTGAACAGGGATGTGCTGACGGAGTTCGAACGCCTGCTGGATTCCTACTTCGAGGGAGACAAGCCTCAGGAATGGGGTCTGCCCTATGTGCAGTATTTCGCGGATGAACTGCATCTCTCCGCCAACTATTTCGGTGATCTCGTCAAGAAAGAGACGGGAAAAACTCCCCAGGAGCATATCCATATCAAGCTGGTGGACAAAGCCAAGGAGCTCCTTTGCGCCACCAATAAATCCGTTAGTGAAATCGCCTATGAACTGGGGTTCAAGTATCCCCATCACCTGAGCCGCATGTTCAAGAAGAATACGGGATATTCCCCGAACGAGTTCAGGTTGTCGGCGTGACGCCTGCTCCCTGTCGCCGGACGGCCTGCGGCATTCTGTCTGGAGCGGAACGGTTCGTTCCGGATTGATAGCCGGGCCGGGAATACAGAAAATAATCTTCTGTTCCGAACGGCAATAAACAGGAATGCATCTTTTTTCAGCTGTTCTGTTGTCCGCGGTATTCCTATTGGCACATGCAGGCAGTTTCCGGCGCCTAGGGAATGTATTGCCGGGGGTACAATAATGGTTTCAGCCTGCCGGATTCATATTACGGTTTTATGCCGTGGAGAAGAAATAACGTCATCCTGGAAAGGCAACCTTTTATGAACAGGTATTTTATGAACGTGTGGAGCGATCGTGCGCCGTTACTGCCGTCTTTGGCCTTGTTACGGTTGCGGACAAAGGGTATGGTGCGGCAAGATAACCTGCGCCATTAGACGGCATGATGAATGAAAGCGGTCTGCTGCCCTTCAGGAGACGACCGTTTGCATTCTTCCCGCAACGCCGTTCCGCTGAATAATATAAAACACTACAATAATGGGAAACTCAATAGACCATGGCATGTTCCGGAAGTCCGTCCTGCTGGCTTTCGGATTGTCCATTTCCTTATCGGGCTTCGCGCTTGCCGCATCGGAAGAACCGGTTTCGGAGCAACAGGCCCAGGCCGTTGAAGGCGCCAGAAAAATCAATCCTGCCGCCGTGGAAGTGTTGCTTGACAACAACCGCCGGATGACGCTCGATTTTTACGGAGACAATGTTTTCCGGATTTTCCGGGATGACAGAGGCGGTATTATCCGAGATCCCAAGGCGGAACCGGAAGCCCGCATTCTGGCGGACAGTCCCCGGAGGCCGGTTTCCCGGCTGGATGTGGACCAGCAGGGCGATGCGGTTGTCATCACTACGGGGAAGGTCAGGATTGAGATAAATAAAAAGACCTCTCTTTTCAAGGTGATCAATCTGAAGGATCATTCCGTGGTGGTGGAGCAGGCGTCCCCCGTGTTTTTTGGAAAGGGCAAAACCAGCTTTTCCCTGAAGGCGAAGCCGGACGAATATTTTTACGGCGGCGGCGTACAGAACGGCCGTTTTTCCCACAAGGGAAAGGTCATTTCCATAGAAAACCAGAACAGCTGGACGGATGGCGGCGTGGCTTCCCCCACTCCCTTTTACTGGTCCACCGGCGGGTACGGCGTCATGTGGCATACCTTCAAGAAAGGGCAGTATGATTTCGGTTCCAGGGAAGAGAATCTGGTGAACCTCTCGCATGATGAAAATTATCTGGATGTCTTTTTCATGGTCAGCGACGGGCCGGTCAGCCTTTTGAGGGATTTCTACCAGCTTACCGGCGCTCCCGTTCTGCTGCCCAAGTTCGCCTTTTACCAGGGCCACCTGAACGCCTATAACCGGGATTACTGGAAGGAAGATGAAAAAGGCATCCTGTTTGAGGACGGGAAACGGTACAAGGAAAGCCAGAAGGATAACGGAGGCATTAAGGAATCCCTGAACGGGGAATTGAATAATTACCAGTTTTCCGGCCGCGCCGTCGTGGACCGTTACAAGGCCCATGACATGCCGCTGGGATGGCTTCTGCCGAACGACGGCTACGGAGCCGGGTACGGCCAGACGGATACCCTGGACGGCAATATTGCGAATTTGAAGAGCCTGGCGGACTACGCCAGGAAAAACGGCGTGGAAATCGGTTTGTGGACCCAGTCCGACCTGCATCCCAAGCCGGAAATCAGCGCTTTGCTCCAGCGCGATATCGTGAAGGAAGTGCGGGACGCCGGAGTGCGCGTGCTGAAGACGGACGTCGCCTGGGTAGGCGCGGGCTATTCCTTCGGTCTGAACGGTATTACGGACGTAGCCCAGATCATGACTTACTACGGGAATAACAGCCGCCCGTTCATTATTTCCCTGGACGGCTGGGCCGGAACCCAGCGGTATGCCGGCATTTGGTCGGGCGACCAGACGGGCGGCGTCTGGGAGTATATCCGTTTCCATATTCCCACCTACATCGGCTCCGGCCTTTCCGGGCAGCCCAATATCTGTTCGGACATGGACGGCATTTTCGGCGGAAAGAACCCGTTGGTGAACGTCCGCGATTTCCAGTGGAAAACGTTCACCCCCATGGAGCTGAACATGGACGGCTGGGGAGCCAATGAGAAGTATCCCCATGCTTTCGGGGAACCTTACACCTCCATCAACCGATGGTACCTCAAGCTCAAGTCGGAACTGCTTCCGTACGCTTACAGCATTGCGGAGGAATCAGTTTCCGGCCTGCCCATGATCCGGGCCATGTTCCTGGAATATCCCAATCCCTACACGCTGGGCAAAGCGACGCAGTACCAGTTCCTCTACGGCCCTTACTTCCTGGTGGCGCCCGTTTACCAGGAAACCAGGGCGGATAAGGAGGGGAATGACGTCCGCCATGGCATTTACCTGCCGGAAGGGCAGTGGATTGATTATTTCACCGGGGATTTGTATGAGGGCGGCAAGATTTACAATGATGTTGACGCTCCTTTGTGGAAGCTGCCCGTGTTCGTTAAAAACGGCGCGATCATCCCTATGGTGAACCCGAGCAACAATGTCTCGGAAATCAATCCCAATCTGCGCATTTACGAACTTTATCCGCACGGCAGCACCTCCTTTGCCACGTATGACGACGATGGCGTGACGGAGGAATACAGAACCGGCAGGGGCGTCCGCACTCTGGTGGAGTCCAGGGTGGACGGCAAAAACAACGTGACCGTCACTGTTCATCCGGCGGTGGGGGATTTCGACGGTTTCCAGAAAAAGAAGGCCACGGAATTCCGCATCAATGTGACGCAGAAGCCGTCCGGGGTTTCCGCCAAAATCGGGGAAAACAGCATCAACCTGGCGGAAGCGAATTCCCTGGAGGATTTCAAATCCAGGGAGAATGTTTATTTTTATGACCGGGCTCCCAACCTGAACAGGTTCGCAACGAAAGGCAGCGATTTTGAAAAAAAGGTGATCGCCGGGAATCCGCAATTGCTGGTGAAGCTGGCCGCAGCAGATATCACGGCGGCCCCTACGGTGCTTTCCGTGGAAGGGTTCCGGTTTGAACCGGCTGAAAAGTATCGCCTTTCTTCCGGAGCCCTGACCGCTCCCGCCAATGCCGCGGTGACGGAGGAAAACGCGGCGGCCTATACCCTGAAGCCTACGTGGGACGCCGTCCCGAACGCCGATTTTTATGAAATCGAGTTTGGAGGAATGCTGTACACCACCATCAAGGGAACGGAATTCCTGTTTGAGGATTTGGAGGCCGAGACTCCTTATTCCTTCAAGGTGCGGGCCGCCAACCGGGACGGCCATTCCGCGTGGACGGCCGTCAGCGCGAAGACGAAAGCCAATCCGCTTGAGTTCGCCATTCCGGGAATCGAAGGTGAAACGAGCGTGGAAAACCAGGGCAGCTCCCTGGCGAAGCTGTTTGATTTCAAGGAAAAGGATGTGTGGCACACGAAGCATGATGCGAAGGCTGTTCCGTTTGACCTGGTCATGGACCTGAAAACGATTAACAGGCTTGAGAAGTTTCATTACGTTCCCCGCGAGGACGGCGGCAACGGAACGCTGCTGAAAGGCGCTGTTTATTACAGCATGGACCGGGAGAACTGGACGAAGGCAGGAACGTTCCAGTGGGATAAAAATGGAGACGTGAAGATATTCGGCTTCAAGGATGCTCCCACGGCGCGCTATATCAAGCTTCATGTCACGGAAAGCGCGGGTGATTACGGCTCCGGCAGGGAAATCTACGTTTTCAAGGTTCCGGGTACGGAAAGCTATTTGCCGGGCGATATCAACAACGACGGCAAGATTGACCGGAATGACCTGACTTCCTACATCAACTATACGGGCCTGCGGAAAGGCGATTCCGACTTTGAAGGCTACATCAGTAACGGGGACATCAACAAGAATGGCCTTATTGACGCTTACGATATTTCCGTGGTAGCCACCCAGCTGGAAGACGAAGCCGACCAGCCGCAGGAAGAAGCCGACAAGAAAGATGAGGAAGAGGATAAGGCGGTAGGGGACGACGAGAAGAAAAAAGCCGCCGAGGAGGCAAAGAAGAAAGTCCGCGTGGACGGAACGCTTTTGCTTAGTGCGGATAAGAAAAGGTATTCCAGGGGAGACGCCGTCAAGGTGTCCGTAAAGGGCCGGAACCTCCGGCTGGTGAATGCCCTGAGCTTCGCTCTTCCGTATGACCCCAAGGATTTGGAATTCGTGGGCGTGGAGGTGAAGAACATGAAGAACATGGAGAACCTGACGAACGACAGGCTTCATACGAACGGGACCAAGGCCCTGTATCCTACCTTCGTCAACATCGGAGACAAAGAGCCTGTGGAAGGAACCTCCGAACTGTTTGTGCTGAAATTCAAGGCTCGTCGCGACATGAAGTTTCAGCCGAAGCTCACGGACGGCATGGTGGTGGATAAAAAGCTGAACACCAAAAAATTGTAATTTAACATCCTGATACGGCTCCATGCCCGGCCAAACGGCGGCCGCGCATGGAGCCTGCCGTTCCGGCGGAGTATTTCCGCAGTATTCATCGCTGTGGAGCGGTGTTCTTCCGCGTGTTTCGGAAAATCCGGACGGAGCGGCAACGCGGAAATATTTTCCTGCCTCGCGTTTCCGGCGGAGCGTGACGCAATGGAGCTATCTTAACAGGCGGATGAACCGTTTTTTTCTGGCGCGACCGGTCTTTTCCCTTATGTTGGGGGCACCAGACAGGCCCCACGATGCCATGACCGGCCCCGGACTCATCTCCTTGTTCTGTTTTTTGATAACGGCCGCCTATTTTTTGCGCGGCGGGATGTGTGCGGGCATTGTTTTGTGCATGGGCCTAGCGTTTTTTTCATTTTCCCGTCGCGGCTGGCTTCGCAGGAGCGTCACGTTTCTGCTGCAGGTTTCCCTGCTTTTCTGGGGGGCGGAAGCCTGGCGTCTGGCTAGGCTGTGGATGATGGAAGGGGGGCCTTTCCTGCTCTGGACTTCCATTCCGGCTGCCGCGCTGTTGCTCCATGCGGCGGCCATTCTATGGCGGAGGCGCGGAGAAAAGAATTTGCTCGTCCCGGAGCTGGCCCGCAGCCGCATATTTTCCGTTTCCGTATTGCTTCTGTTTTTGCTAGATGCGCTGGTTCCTTTCCGTTTGCTGATGGGGGAGCGCATCTTGCCGTGGCAGGGGGCTAATGGGCTGGCGATTCTTCTCCTGGCCTGGTGGGGCGGCTATTGCGCGGAAGGTTTGTTGAATCCGCAGACGTCTCCGCGCAGGCGGCAGGTGATGTGGACCGTGTTTGCCTCCGCTTTTTTTCTCCAGTTTCTGCTGGGAGTGACGGTGGCTCCCTCCCTGCTGATGACGGGGAAGCTCCATATTCCCGTGCCGTTTATGATGATTTCCGGCCCGGTTTACCGGGAAGAAGGTTTTTTCATGCTGGCATTGTTTAGCGTATCCGTCCTTATGGCCGGGAGTTCCTGGTGCAGCCATTTGTGCTACTTCGGGGTGTGGGACTGCCTGGCCGCCGCTTCTTCCCGCAGGAAGGGGCATCCGGTGCCGGGTGGAAAACAAGCCTGTGACTGGAGGTGGTTTTCCCTTGCCGCGGCAGTAGGGATTCCCCTCCTTTTGTCCGTGTGGGGCGTTCCGCTGGGGTATGCCCTAGCGGCGGCGTTCGCCGTAGCTCTCACGGCTCCATTTGCCTGGAAGAAAAGTTCCGAAAACGGTGTGCGGGAATATTGCAGCAGGTTTTGCCCTATGGGGCTGGCCGCCAGTTTGCTGGGCAGGCTGTCCCCGTGGCGCATGCGCGTCAGGGAGACATGCACCGGGTGCATGCGGTGCGCCTCCGCCTGCCGTGATCTCTCCATCTCGCGCGGGGGCGGGGCCTGCCGCATTTCCCGGCGCTGCACCTTGTGCCGCGACTGTATTTCCCGGTGTCCGCATGGCGCTTTGAGCCTCGGCATGGCCGGCCCCTTTTCCTCTGTGCCGTCCGCGCAGGCGGATATGTATTTTGTAACGCTGGTTTCCGTCATGCATGTGGTCTTCCTGGCCACGGCTCGAATCTGATTTTTATGTTGCCATGAAAGATTCCTGCTCCCTGGAGTATCCGTTTTGCGGAGGATGGATGGAATCTGTCCATTAGGAGGCTTTTTCAGGGTTGCCGTCAGAGGGATTCAGGCAGCGGTGCAGGAGGGGGACGGCCCTGAATTCATGGAACGGCATGGTTCCCTCTTCCCATCCGAAAGAGTGGATTTTGGTTTAAGAAGGTCATTTTTGTTATTCATTGAGAGATTTATTGATGATTTAAAGTTTTTGTTATGATTTTTGAATGACCGTTCAATTTATTAAAGTCACTAAAAAAGATAGGGTCTGCTATGCTCCGGTGCCGGAGCCGTTGGAAGAGGGGGATAAGCTGGAAATCATGGAAATGAAGGATGAAGCCCTTTTCCCGCCGGCAGGGAAAAACGCAAGGATTTCCCTATCCAGGAATCCCATGGTATTCGTGAAAATGAATGACGGATTCCAGCGCATCCTGATGAAGAATATCCTGTATGTGGAGGCGGGCGGAAGTTATTGCACGCTGCACGTGCACGGCATGCCGGCTATCCTGGTATCCGCTCCGCTGGCGCGGGTATCCGAGCATCTGGATGGGGAATATTTTATCCGCGTGCACCGTTCCTACCTGGTTAACAAGCTGCATATAGAATCCATTGCGGGCAACTTCCTCCAGGTGGGCGTCGTTGCCATTCCCATCAGCAAATTCATGAAGAAAAAAGTGCTGGGCAGTTTGAACATGCTGTCGTTTTCCAAATAAGTTCCGGCCTGCCGCACGGGCTCCTGCGGCGTTCCGGGAAAGCGAAATGGAACGGCCGGAAAGGCGGGATGGAAGCAGAAACGGAATGGCCGAATCATTCACGACGTCGCCGGAAGGCGGCATATCAATGAATCTAAACCAGAAATAGAAATTAAATATATGGCAATTGACAGATCAGCAGCAGAAGCGGCGACTTCCTCCCTGCAGTCGCTGCCTTTCGGCAACATCATCGGCGGTCCCCTGGTCGCCTGTGTGGAAGCACAGGCCCAGGCGGCCCGGACTTCCTGGGAATTCATCCAGAACGTGGGCCTGTACGCGGATGGGGAAGAGAAGAAGACGGTGAACGTTTCCTTCCAGTTCATCAAGGACGGCCGCATGGCTCAGATTACGGTTCCCCTTCTGACCATCGTCCCCATTCCCTATATCGCCATTAACTCCATCGACATTAATTTCAAGGCGAATATCAGCGCGTCCGCCGCCAGTACGGAGACGGAAAATTCCTCCAGTTCCGTAGACACCAGCGTTTCCGCCTCTGCAAGGTGCTTTTGGGCGCGCGGCAGCATGAATGCCAGCTATTCCAGCAAAAAGGACTCCTCTGCGACCAGGGATTCCAAATACAGCGTGGAATACACCATGGACGTAGCCGTCCATGCCGGACAGGACAGTATGCCTGCCGGGATGGCCAAGGTGCTGGAGATGCTGAACAATAGCATTTCCGTCGTTTCTCCGGAAGGGTTCCTGGACGTGCAGCATGCCATCCAGGACGACGGAACCGTGAAATTGATAACCTCCTACAAAAACAGGGAGGGGCTGTTTGACCCGGAAGCCATCACCCTGCGGATAGGCGAAGCGACGGAAATATTTGAAAACGGTGCGGGGAATGAAGCCAGGATTGTGAAAACGGATTCCGGCAAGGAATACACACTTTCCAGGGAAGACGCCAGAAACTGCACGGTGAGCGCTGGAGAGCTCAAGAGGAAGGTGGCTGTAGGCGCCTGATAACCGAACCATAGCGATTTCTCCTCCATTCCAGAGCCATGTCCCGTCTTAATCTCATCGTGGAATCCCTGCTGAAGGACATTATTGAAGCGCAGCATGCGGCAAACTGCCACGCGGCATCACTGGCGCGCCAGTATGGGAAGAGAGGCCGTGCGTGCGGTTTCCCGCTGCCCAGCGCCCAGATAGGCTCCCTGGAATTCGATTTGAAATATGCGGTGACGGGAACTTCCGGGGTGGAGGAGAAACAGGTTGCGGACACGGAGCAGTGGAGCCTGTTCCGGCAGGAACTGGAAGAGCGCGTGCCGGCGTTTGCCATCCGTTCCATTGTGATGGCCGTGGTGCATTCCAGCCTTCCGGACGACGAAGCGAGAAGCGACTTCTCAAGCCTGCTGGCCAGGGAGGAACAGTGGAAAAAGAATTTCTGCTCCTACCTGGGGAAGAAAATTTCCGCAGCCGTTTCCGCTCATGAGGGCGCACTCCTGAAGGCGGAACCCGGGCTGGACAGGGGATTGCTGCTGGAGCTTCTGGCAGGCGTCGCGGAAAGGGAATTCATGGATAATCCGGAGCTGGAGGACCTGTTCCAGGGAACCCGGGGAGACCCCCTCAGGCAGGAATGCCGCGCCAATCTCCAGGAAGGCCTTTCCTCTTTCTTGGCTGCTCTGGCGGAAAAGTACGTCCTCACCAGGCAGGAAAGCAGTGTGGTGGTGGATGTGGAAGTAGAGGCGGACAAGCTGAAAAAGATGCCGGAGGAAGCCGTGCAGACCCTGCGCCTGAATATATCCCCTGCTTCCATTCCCTCCGTTCTGGCGGAGCAGAATGATGTTTCCGGGTTGTCCGCGCAATAGTGATAGATGATGAGTGATTCTACAAATAATAACAAGGTGAACGGGCACATTATGAGCCTGCAGCAGCTGATTTCAGCGCCGCTGGTCGCAACGATTGACGCGGATGCGATGTCCACGGAACGCTACATGAAGCATTTCATGTCCCTGGCCTTTGAGTCTTACAATCCCGTGGACGGTTCCACCGGAGCGTTGAGGTTGATAAGCTTCAATTTTACGGACAGCGACGCTTCCGGCGGCGCGGAAAAGAAGGTCAGCGTGCCGCTCGTCAGCCTGGTGACGCTGCCGCTGCTGCAAATCAAACAGGCGGATTTTGATTTTGACATCAATATCATTGACGCCGTAGCCGCCGCGCCGAATGAACATTTTTCCCTGAACAGGGGAGAGGTAGAGTCCCCCGGCGGAAAAGAGCGGGATGAAGGGCTGAATTTTCGGGCTTCCCTGGCTCCGCAGTCCGGGAGAGGGGCTTCTTCCTCCCTGCAGGCGAACATGAAAATCCATGTCTCCATGCAGCAGGCTGACATGCCTTCCGGCCTGTCCCAATTTCTCCAGCTGGCTTCCAGGCCGCATTATGAGGATGTCCCTTCCCGGGAAAAGAATGATTAATTGAAAGAAACGATATGGACCAGAAAACAACTTATTCCTACCAGCGCACTCCGGGCCTTGACTGCCCCAAATGCGGGGTGTATTTCCCCACGACCATTCCGGACTTGCTGTCCGGCTCCATCAGGTGCCCTTATTGCGGCCTGACGCTTTACATTGACCGGAAAGCATCAGGCCATGCTATGCAGGCCCTGGAAAATTTCCAGAACGCATTAGACAAGCAGCTTCCCTCCGCCTCCCTGTCATGAAGAAACCGTTGATTATCCTGTCCGCCGTGCTGTGCATGGTTCTGCCGTCCTTGTCTCCGGCGGAGATGCGGCTGCGGGAACCCCGTCAGCTTGCCGCCGCCTGGCAGGAAGTAAAGAAGCAGATAGCAGACGACGGGAAAACCATCCGTGTGAGGGACGGCATTCAAGCGCTTGAACTCCTGGCGGAACTGGGGATCTCTTCCGTTCCGGCGGACGGCGTCAGGCTGTCCCGCGGCAGTCTGACCATTGTGGTTACGCGTGGGAAGAAGGAGGACGGGGTTTTTTACGTGCTGGCTGTTAAGGAAGAAGGGGGCGCAAGCCTGGAAGTGAAGATGGTTCCTTCTTCCTGATTTGCCGGAGAGGAAGGTCATTCATTTTCAAAATCCCACACGCGGCGGCGGGCGTTTTTTTTCGTCCTCCCGCCGTTGGCTTTCCGGAAGGGGTCAAAAAGAGAGTCCAGCCCGTTCCCTTTCAGCAGCAGGCACTGTTCCATCAGACGGCCCAGTTTCCCTTTCGGGAACCCTTTGGTCTGGAACCAAGCCAGATATTCCTGGGGGACGTCCATCAGCGGACATCCCTTGGGCGGGTATTTGGCAGGACCGTACATGCCGAAAGGGATATGGGTCTGCGCGATTTCCTCCACCAGTTTTCTCAAATCTTCCGCATCCGGTATTTCAGGATCGTTCATAGGTTTTGCAGAATAAATGGTTGCAGGCATTCCGTCAGCCTTTCCGGCGTTTCTAGGGGAAGCCGGTGGCCGGCATGAGGGATGATGACGGCTTGTCCTCCTGCCATGCGCCGCACCAGGGCGCTGAATCTGGCATCGCGCTGTCCGGCAATCCACAGCTGGGGAACAGGGGATTGCTTCAAAAGCGGGGCTAGGTTTTCCTGTGCGCCCACGGACCAGTCAATAAAGGCGCGGGAGATGGATTTGCGCCACGGTTTCAGGGAAGAACGGTCCGGAGGCGGCGGACTGCCTTCAAATACGCCCTGGGCATCCCATTCCTTCAAAAAATTTTCCCAGGGTGCGGAAAGGCATTGGACGGCCCATTCCGCATCCTTCGCCCGCCTCGCCGCCCGTTCCTCTTCATGTTCCAGGCCGGGATTGGCGCTGACGAATATGGCTCCTTTCCAGAGAGGGGGATGGGCCAAAACGGCCTGCATGGCCAACCTGCCCCCCAGGGAATAGCCGCAGATGAGGGGATGACGGTCCTGGGAGGCTATTTCGGAACACAGCACGCGCCCCATATCCTTCAGGCTTTTGGGGCAGCATTCCAGATATCTCCAGAGGTTCAGGGCGCGAACCTCCACTCCTCCGGCACGAAGAAAATCCATGACGGGTTTCCAATCCGCCGGAGAACCCAGATTGCCGTGCAGAAGCCAAAGCATGGTCGGAACCGCCTTTCTATTTGACGCCGTAGCCGGCGAGTCCGTTCATAAACATCTGGACGGAAATCATGATGAGCACCATGCCCATCATCCGTTCCAGGGCGATTGTCCCTTTTTCCCCCAGCAGACGCAGGAACTTCTGGGCGATGAAAAGCACCATTCCGGAGAGGAACCAGGCGGTCACGATGGCCCCGGCATAAGTCATCTGGGAAATGCTGTCCGGAGTCTGGGAGGCGTGCAGCATAATGATGGACAGGGAAGAGGGGCCGGCCATCAGGGGCATGGCGATGGGAACAATGAAGGGTTCGTCTTTTCCGTCCGCTCGTCCGGAAGAAGAAAGCATATCCTTGGCGGGGAAGACCATGCCCAGCGCTACGAGAAACAGCAGGATGCCTCCGGAAATGCTCAGGGTGGAAGGTTCCAGTCCCAGCAGGTTCAGCAGGAATTTTCCGGAAAAGAAGAAAAGGAGCAACAGGCTCAACGCAAATACAAGCTCCCGTGTCAGAATAGCCTTCTGCTGGGCGGGCGAGTATTTTTTCAGCATTCCCTGGATCATGGGCGCCAGACCCACCGGGTCGATGACGATGAACAGAAGAATAACAGTGGAAAGGAAGTCCTGCATGGGATATGCCCCGTTGTAAACGATACGGGCGTGTACGTCAAAGGGAACCGCCAGCAGTGGAAATTTTCTCTGCCCGGATTGCTATTTTCTTCACTAGCGCAGGAGTCGGGCCTTTATGCCTGGAAAGCGATTTGAGGAATTCTGGGGAAACTTTGCGTAGGAGACCATAGCTTTTTAATAAAACAGAAAAGTTATTGGCGCAAGAATCCTTTGGGCGATCGGCGCGACAAACTAAATTCTGCCTTCCCTACATACACCCTCCGAACACCGGGATACGAACATTCATCCCTGAAACGTACTTCCAACTCATAGTTCTGATCATTGCGAAGACGGTCAAAATACGTCAGCAACAGGTAAGCTTCCTTGATGGGGACTTCATGCTTTTCTCCCGGCTTCAACGTAATGAAGCGTATGGAGTCTGCTGCCCGTTCAAGCAAATACGTGGCTCCATAACAGGCTATTGGATTCTCTATTTCGCCCACTCTGTACCCATATCTTTTCCCTCCCGCTTTTTCCCATATTTCGATACGGATATTAGGGCCGTCATCCTTGAGGGGATAGAAGTCGTCGAACAGGCGCACGGTCTTTTCGCCCTTGTTCGTGAACACCAGCTTGAAGTCAGGGAACGTCTCCCTCGCGTCAAACCGGGTCTTTTCCATCACCACGGAGCATTCCACTCCGTTGTCGGCCATGTCCCCCCACGCCGCGGCATGGAGGGACAGGCTTGCCAGAAGTACTAAATACCGGAAGATTTTTTTCATTGCAGCGCGAGCCTGGCCGTCGCCCGGAGCATCCCCCGGAAACAACCTTCACCCTGCTGATTATAGTAGCGCGTTTCCAGTTCACAAGAACATTGTTTCCAGCCTTCCAGATCGACTTCATCCAGACATACCGGAATCGTGACGCTGTATTCCTGGCCGGGGGCCAGTTCCCGGTAGTTCAAGGAACGATTGAAGGTTATTTTCCCGCCTGTCCTGTTCAGGACGCGGAAGTTCCCCCGTTCCGTCCTCAACACCGTCAGGAAGAAATAATCGGCAGTCTCATCGTTGATTTCGTCCGGAATCCGGACGGGCTCGTTTCCTTCGTTGCGGAAGCGGACTGTGATTCTGCCTTCCCTGAACCGGGAGGTATCCGCAATGGAGAGGGTCAAGGGAGCCTGTTCCCCCGCAGCAGCCACGCTGCGGGCTTCGCCCTTGTTCGTGAACACCAGTTTGAAGTCAGGGAACGTCTCCCTCGCGTCAAACCGGGTCTTTTCCATCACCACGGAGCATTCCACTCCGTTGTCGGCCATGTCCCCCCACGCCGCGGCATGGAGGGACAGGCTTGCCAGAAGTACTAAATACCGGAAGATTTTTTTCATTGCAGCGCGAGCCTGGCCGTCGCCCGGAGCATCCCCCGGAAACAACCTTCACCCTGCTGATTATAGTAGCGCGTTTCCAGTTCACAAGAACATTGTTTCCAGCCTTCCAGATCGACTTCATCCAGACATACCGGAATCGTGACGCTGTATTCCTGGCCGGGGGCCAGTTCCCGGTAGTTCAAGGAACGATTGAAGGTTATTTTCCCGCCTGTCCTGTTCAGGACGCGGAAGTTCCCCCGTTCCGTCCTCAACACCGTCAGGAAGAAATAATCGGCAGTCTCATCGTTGATTTCGTCCGGAATCCGGACGGGCTCGTTTCCTTCGTTGCGGAAGCGGACTGTGATTCTGCCTTCCCTGAACCGGGAGGTATCCGCAATGGAGAGGGTCAAGGATGCCGGTTCCTCCGCAACGGCCACGCTGCGGGCATACATGCCGTTGACAGGCGGAAGGAAACAGGGCGGTTCAATCGTTCCCGGTTCCGTGACTTCATCAGGTACCCTGCTCCATCCATTGGCCTTTGCCTGGGCAATAATCTTCCGGGTCGCCTCGTTCAGAACTTTTTGTCCGGCACAGTAGGGACGCTCATTGGCATCATCCGGCAATACCAAGACATAGTTATAGACAGCTCCAAAATACATATTCCTCAACTCGGTAACGAATGGCTGCATATTTTCCAGAAAATCTTCCATTTTCGGAACTTTTTCACAGGATTCATGCTTCATTTCAAGCGTATCCTGTATTCTCAAATTGTCCCAGTAGAATTGGAAGGCGTCATTAAATTCTCGGCGGTGGTGTTCCTCGTGGGCGAGGGATGCCTCCTGAGTATGCCATGCGCCGAGTCTATGAGATTGGTAACGGTTCATTACAGTGACCGCTTCGACGGCTTCTTCTTCGGTGACAGGGGGATTTTTAAGGGCATCCCTGTATCCTCCCGTGCGCAAGAGAATCGTGGAACCGCCGGAAACTTGCTGCACGCGCAGTCTCCACTCGTCGAGTACTTCATCCTTGCAAGCCGTTACAAAAATCTGGGGGGGAATGATATATGTTTCGCATATGCTATCGCTTTCTTCAACGACAGGCGCAGGTTCTTCGAGCGTCACCTCCACTTTCCTGGACTCTTCACATGTAATGGTGGATTCCTTTTCAATCGTCCACAATTTGATTTTGGGGGACGGCGAGAATTCGCGCTTCATCGTCGAGTTGCCTTCATACTTCCCTGCCTGAATGGGTTCCCTGTCCATCGTCACATTGAACGCGGCAGCGTTGTTGCTGACGGGGGTGTAGGCATTATTCGTGTAAGACAAGGCCACCTTGTAATAGCCCGCTTTCAGGTACCTGATACCAGTTGCCAGATTCAGTTTGCCGTTGGGCGGTGTCCCATCCTTCTTGCAAAGTTCCTCGCCAGCAATGGAGATGATGCCTTTGTCGTCGGCTTCCACGCCGAAATAATACAGGCCGTCTTCCTCGACCTTGATGAACATTTCCGGCGCTCCGGCGCAAGTGGCGTGTTCGCACGCCGAACCGTCAAAGTTGAACGTCATCGCGTCAACTCCGAGTTTCTGCGGAATGAGAGCCTGCTCCCCGTCGCAGATAAGCTTCGGGCCGACCGCCTTGTTCAGTGGTATATAATTATTCATGTTCCTGATCGTTTCCTGTTTGAGAACTAACCATTTAGCTCTCAAATGAACATAAGGAATTCCAGGAAGAACAACAACACGTCCCGGACGTGATGGGGGGGGGGAGATAGAAAAACTATTGTGGAAAGACTCCTTTGGGAGACCGGCTCACTGTTTTAAAATCTGCTTTCCCTACATACTCCCTTCGAACACCGGGATCTCCATATCCGTCACGAAAGATTACTTCCAGCTCGTACTCCTTTCCGTTGAAAAGACGAGGGAAAGGACCAAGATAGACCAATAATGAAAATGCATCCTTGATGAGCACTTCATGTTTTTCTCCCGGCTTCAATGTAATAAAGCGCATCAAGGCTCCTACCCGTTCGATTTTATACGCAGCTCCATACGAAGCTGTCGGTTTGTTTAGTTTCTTGCCGCTTCCTATTTTTAAGAAAATATTTATGGAAATATTAGGGCCATATTCCTTGAGGGGATAGAAGTCGTCGAACAGGCGCACGGTCTTTTCGCCCTTGTTCGTGAACACCAGCTTGAAGTCAGGGAACGTCTCCCTCGCGTCAAACCGGGTCTTTTCCATCACCACGGAGCATTCCACTCCGTTGTCGGCCATGTCCCCCCACGCCGCGGCATGGAGGGACAGGCTTGCCAGAAGTACTAAATACCGGAAGATTTTTTTCATTACAGCGCGAGTCTGGCCGTCGCCCGGAGCATCCCCAGGAAACAATCCTTACCCTGCCGATTATAGTAGCGCGTTTCGAGTTCACAAGAACATTGTTTCCAGCCTTCCAGATCGACTTCATCCAGGCATACCGGAATCGTGACGCTGTATTCCTGACCGGGTACAAGCTTCCGGTAATTCAAAAGCCGATGAATGGCCATGTTTCCCATTTCAGAATTCAAGATGCGGCCTCCCCCTTTCTTCCGTCCTCAATACAAACCGGGTTATTCCGCAGCAGCCACGCTGCGGGCATACATTTCGTTGACAGGCGGAAGGAAACAGGGCGGTTCAATCGTTCCCGGTTTCGTGATAACCCTGGGCACATTGCTCCACCCCATCGTGTCGGCCAGACGGATGACATGGGCAGTGGCTTCGTCTAGAACTTCTTGTCCGGCGCAATAAGGACGGCTATTGGATTCATCAGGCAACCGGAGAATATAAGCTACAACTTTATCATAAAGTTCTCTAGCCGACGATATGGCAAATTGTTCCATGTAATGTATCGCATTATCCATGCTCATCCCAAAACAAGGTATCGTGTTGCGTTCCAATTCCCCTTGTATATCTAATTCCTTCCAGTAAAACTTGTAGGCATCCTCCAATTCCCGGCGGTGATGTTCTTCATGGGCCAAGGAAGCTGCTGAAGTATGCCATGCTCCCACTTTTCCGCGGTCCTGATAGGCATTCATTTCATTGACAGCATCTATAGCTTCTTGTTCGTTGACGGGAGGATTAAGGAAGGGATCTCTAGAATAATCCTGATATATCGTAATTTTTCCGCCAGCGGACGCAGAAACAACACGGCATCTCCATACGTCCTCTGTATCATCTCTGCAAACCGTTACGCAAATTCTGGGCAGGATGTTTTTCGTTTCACATGCACCAATTTCTTCCACATAGGTAGGGGCCGGTTTTTCAAATTCCAATTCTACTTTCTTGGACTCTTCACAGGTGATGGTGGATTCACTTTCAATCGTCCACAATTTGATTTTGGGGGACGGCGAAAATTCGCGTTTCATCGTCGAGTTGCCTTCGTACTTCCCTTCCTGGATAGGTTCCCTGTCCATCGTGACGTTGAACGCGGCAGCGTTGTTGCTGACGGGGGTGTAGGCGTTGTTGGTCCACGACAGAGCCACCTTGTAATAGCCAGCTTTCAGGAACCTGGCACCCGTTGCCAGATTCAGCTTGCCGTTGGGCTTCGTTCCATCCTTCTCACAAAGTTTCTCGTTGGCAATGGAGATGCTGCCTGTGTCGTCGGCTTCCACGCCGAAATAGTACAGGCCGTCTTCCTCGACCTTGATGAACATTTCCGGCGCTCCGGCGCAAGTGGCGTGTTCGCACGCCGAACCGTCAAAGTTGAACGTCATCGCGTCAACTCCGAGTTTCTGCGGAATGAGAGCCTGCTCCCCGTCGCAGATAAGCTTCGGGCCGACCGCCTTGTTCAGTGGTATATAATTATTCATGTTCCTGATCGTTTCCTGTTTGAGAACTAACCATTTAGCTCTCAAATGAACATAAGGAATTCCAGGAAGAACAACAACACGTCCCGGACGTGATGAAGGAAAAATCCCCGATTATCTCCAATAAAAATGGCGGATGCCATTCAGCACCCGCCATATATATGTTAATAGTTTGGAACGTATCGCTACGCTTGTGTATGAATTAAGCTAGACCCTACAGGGGCTGGTAGCCCCGTTCCTCCTGCCGGATGAGTTGCCCCTCCGGGATACAGACTCTTTACATTTCCGTTTTCGGAAAAAGCGGGGTTTCTGAAATACGGATTCAAGGCAGTAGGGAAAAATAATACGGAAACGCCCGGCACGAAGGCTTGCGCCGCCGGACGGGCATTGAATGGTATTTCCGTTCCCGGAGTTATAGAAGAAGGTCCTGGATGTTGTCCGAGGAGATGACGCCCGTTTCCGTGGAGGACAGTACGCAGAGGGCGTCTACCAGGTTTTCCTGCCCCAGAGCCAGCCCGGCTTCTTCCACCAGCACATCGTCAATATTTAGGGTAGCGATGGAAAGGGGCGCCGTTTCCGGGGCAGAGGGTTCCATCAGGGCTGCAATGCCGATGACGGCAGCCACCAGGGCCGCCGCAGCAGCTCCCCAAATGCGGAAGGAATGCCGCTTGAAGTGATGAATGGATTCCACCGGAACGGCGGGAGCGCATTCTTCCCTTTCAATACGCATCATGACCTTGCGGGCAAAATCGTCCCCCGGCGCAGGTTGGGAGGCATGGCCCAGAATCTGCCAGAGTTTTGTATCGTCCTGTTCGTTCATGGTTGTGGTTCCGCTGAAAGTTCTATGAAGAAAAACACCGGAAGATGGATCCGGTTTCTTGCCGGCGTCATTTTTTCCGTTCTGCCGCCTGTCTGATGACGGGGGCCAGCACGGCGGCGATGCGTGCGTAACCGGCCGCAGAAGGGTGCAGTCCGTCGCTGGAAAGCTCTTCCGGGACGTATCCGTCGCTATTAGCCATGACGCGTCCCGGTTCCGTATAAATGAAATTTTCTTCCGTGGCCAGGCGGGTCAGGAGGAGATTGATGCCGACAATGCGTTCCGCCGTACCTTCCCGGGCGCTGTTGCGCGGGTAAAATCCCTGGAGGATGATGACGGCTTTTGCCAGTTTACCGGTGATTTCCCGGCAGACGGCACGAATGCCTTCCAGAATTTCCCCGTCCGTGTTTTCCGCAAGGTTGTTCGTGCCCAGGAGCACTACGCAAACGGCATTGTCTTCCGCACCGTCCAGTTCTCCGTGGCGGAGCCGCCACAGGGCGTTTTCCACCCGGTCGTAGCCGAACCCCAGATTGACCGCCCGCATTCCCACCGTGCACAGGTTCCATGTTTCCGGGGATTTTTGCAAAATGTCCCGGTGCGGTTCATCCACGGGCGCACCTCCCCAGAAATGCGTGATGGAGTCTCCGATGAAGAGGAGGTCCGGGTGTGTTTCGCGCACGATGCGGCACGCGGCTTCATGCCGGGCCGCCCAGTCGTAAATCATGAAGTCCCGGTCCTGGGTGCAGGGAATCAGCGTGGAGGGTACGGCCCGGGCGGGAGGAGGTCCGGGCATGATGAAGGTTTCCGGGGCTGTAATGCCGCGCTTTCCCCGGAACAGGCGGAAGCGGATGCGCGCGCCGGGCGGGGCCTGCACCGGAGCCAGATAGCGGCCCTGTGTGCAGAGCATGCAGGGAGAGTCCGCATTCACGTCCATTCGGATGACGGCTTCCGGGGGAGCGTTCACCGCGGTAAGTACCAGTTCTCCCGCTTCATTCAGGGAGGCGCGGATTCCGGGGGGTGGGGATGATTCTGTCATGAGACGTCGCGCATGTGCTGGCGCATTTGCCTGCGTCCGATGGAGTTCGGCCCGCGGCTGTCCTGCATGCAGTAGTTCACGGGGCGGCTCTGGGAGGCGCCGTGGGGAGCGCCCAGGCGCTTGTCCGGCTCTGACGGCAGCAGATGCACCACTCTCTTGTTTTTCCAGACCAGCCAGAGCACCACTACGGCCGCCAGTGCGGAGATGTGCAGGATGATGCCGGCTACATTGGCCAGGGCGAAGGTCATCCAGGCTTTCATCATGGCATGGAGGGAGGATTCTTGCGTTTCCTCCGGTTCCTGGATGGTGATGTTGGCTTCCGGGATGCTGGCAGGGTTGTCAGGCTCCAGTGCGGGAAGGGTGGGCCTGGGGGCGGATGCCATGTCCGCCTCCGTTCTTCTGGCCAGGGAAATCATGGCCTCAATGAGTTCGTCCTGCGGATTGGTGAATCGGGAGGCGTCCTGCTTCACCTGGTACAGGAGATCCCTCCGTCCCGCATCCCCAAGCTGGGAGCTCAGCTCCGGATCCAGTGCGATCTGGGCGCTTTTAATATCCCCCATGTGGAAATGGAGCAGCAGGTTGCGCTCCTTGTTCCTGAATATCTGGCGGGCGATGGTGGGAGCATTGACGGAAGGGGGGACTTTCTGTCCGGCCGCGAAGATGCTGACGAACAGGTTGACGTTGTAGCGGGATTTGATGAGCTTGATAAGTTCGATGACGTCATTGCTTTCCACTTCCGCAAGAAGCTTCTGGGGGTCAATCAGGCCTGTGGAGGTGCGGATGTAGTCCGGCAGGAAATATTCATTGACGTCCGTAAAGTCCTCCGGAATGGGATCCACGGCGGGGGAGTCTGCATTGGCGGCGGGTTCCGGCATGGAGTCGGAGGGAGCCGCTGCCGCATCCACAGGGGGCAGCAAGGGAGGGTTGGCATTCCACCACGCGCCTCTCATCAGGGATTGCTGGTCGCGGTTGGTCCATTTCAGGGCGGGTAATTCCTGGGCGGGAGCCGGAAAGATGGCCGCCGCCAGCAGGCATGGGAACAAAAGGGGGTTCATGCGCCTCCTCCTTTCCGGTCCTCGGGGGTGGGAGGCGTTAATCCGTAACGCATGGGATGCCTGACTTTGGAGCGCGCTTTCCTGGCTACGAGCTGGACGGCGTTTTTCATGATGGCCCCCGCAGCCTGGAGCAGCATGCTTTCCCGCAGGGGAATGCGGGCTTTCATGATGGATTTGTTGATCAGGTCCGGCTCTACATAAGGGTCCAGTTCATAGCCCCACATGAAGCAGGCCGTGTCCGTGCGCACGTCCAGCACCAGAACCAGGAGCCACTGAGGATCCAGCGGTCCCTGATGGTTGGGGAAGCCGGCCTCATCCACCGTCAGGTGGTTCATCGTCCAGAAACTGTGCGGAATAAGGGAAAAGGGCTCCAGGATGTTGGGGAAATAGACGGACAGGAGAACGGGGGGAATGCGGCGTTCCAGTTTCTCCAGCAGGGCATTCAGCCTCATGCGGTCCTGTTGCCGGAGAGCGCCGGCGTTGTCGCATACGCGGCGGTAGGGTATGGCGTCTTTGCCGTATTTTTTGTCCAGGTTTTCCAGGGAAAAACCGCAGTGAGGGCACAATGATTCCGCCCCTCGGTGGAAATTATGTAAACACTTCGGACAAGTCGGCACAAGGAAAGTTTAAGCACGAAGTTCGTTGCCGAAAAGACTAATTGTCAGAAAGAAATCATGTATGTCTCAATCTTCCAGATTTTCTTTCGTGACACGGTAAATGGCGGCGCATCTGGGGCACGTGACTTCCAGCTCCTCTTCTCCCTGGAACAGGTCTTCCTTGTTTTCCTGAAGGGTCTTGAGCGTGGGAAGGATGCGGTCCAGCGTGCAGCCGCAGTAAAAGCGGAACCGGCGTGTTTCCAGCACTCGGGTATTTTCATCTTCTTCCAGATGGGCCATTTTCTCCCGGGTGAGGGAAGCAAGCCATTCTTCATCTGCGTCAGGCTGGGCCGTCACCATGGTGTAGCATTCATCCGGGAGCTCAATGCAGCGGGCGTTTCTCTGTTCGCTTTGCCTGTAGAATTCCTCCACCCACCGGGCCGGAGACGTTCCCGGAATGGGTACGACGGAGTATTGCGGTTCAAACCCCTTGCGGAGCAGGGTGGAATACAGCGTATTTTCTTCAGGTTCCTTAATGTCCTGTGTGAAGACGCGCCCCACGACGGATTCCGTCAGGGAAGAACCGGTGACAAACAGGTTGGCGACGGCAGGCGTCCGGAGATTGACTGTCCAGGCATGTTGTTCCGCCCAGGGCCGTGCGACCATGTAAAGGGTGAAATAGGCCATGAGTTCTTTCAGCAGGCTGTCGTAGAGTTCTTCGTTGCGCAGGCCGTACTGCATGAGGTGAAGGTAGTAATCCGTAAACAGTGGAGAAAATTTTGACCTGAGCGCCAGACAATTGCGTCCGCGGACAAAGATGGATTCAACTGTAATGAATTCTTCTACCAGTTCTTCGCTCATGCCATTCAAGTTCGGTCTTCCTTTGTGGAAAATCAACCGTTCCTCCTGTCATTAGGGTCTATCATGACAGGTAGGCGCGGCGGCGGTCTTTTTCCCGGCATGGAAAGAGGCGGAAGAGTGGCTGGAGGGAAATGACGGAGGGGCCCGGGGACTGCACGCAATAAGCCTTTACCATGCCTTTCCGCGCGTTTAACATATACCCATGGCAACTGACAAAAATATCACCATTCATACTTCCAAGGGCGACATCAAGCTGACGGTGTTTGCTTCCAAGACGCCCGTGACGGCGGCTTCCTTTCTGAATCTGGCGTCCAGGGGATTTTATGACGGGCTCAAATTTCACCGTGTGATCCCGGATTTCATGATTCAGGGCGGCGATCCCACCGGCACGGGCATGGGGGGGCCCGGCTACAGGTTTGAAGACGAGTGCCGCCCGGACCTCAGGCATGACGGCCCCGGCGTGCTTTCCATGGCAAACGCGGGCCCCGGCACCAACGGTTCCCAATTTTTCATCACCCATGTGCCCACCGACTGGCTGAATGGCAAACACACCGTCTTCGGCAAGGTGACGGAAGGTCAGAGCGTGGTGGATTCCATTGAGCAGGGAGATACCATCTCCAGCATTACGATTGAAGATAATGCGGACGATCTGTTTACGGAACAGGCCGACCGCATTGCCGCGTGGAACAAGGCGCTTGGTAAGTAACCTCATTCCGGCATTCACTCGGCGGAGCGCGGCGCGGGGACGCCCGTTCCGCTGTTTTCCTCTCTCTGCTTTTTCAGTACATGGTTCTGTCTGTTCAAAACCTGCGTGTGCAGTATGGCGCGCGCGTCCTGTTCAATGACCTTTCCTTTACAGTGGAGGATGGAGAAAGGATTGCCCTCGCGGGCCATAACGGCGCGGGGAAATCCACGCTGATGAAGTGCATCGCCGGTTTGAATGAACCGGATTCCGGCTCCATTATCAAATCCAGGCATTCCCAGGTGGGTTATCTGCCCCAGGAAGGAATTCATATCCGAGGGCGCAGGCTGATTGATGAAGCCATGTCCGCCTTTGCGGACCTGATGGATCTTCAGGAGCGCATTGATGTCCTGACGCGGGAAATGGCGGGGCTGGATCCCCGTTCCGCCGCCTACTCTGAAGTTCTAAATGAAATCGGGGAATTGGAACTGGTGCTGCATGCCCATAATTCCGCCCGGCTGCGTCCCCGGACGGAATCCATCCTGCGCGGCCTGGGATTCAAAGACAGGGATTTTGACCGGGATTGCGGAGAATTTTCCGGCGGCTGGCAAATGCGCATCGCATTAGCCAAACTGCTGCTCCGGGAGCCTGAAGTGCTGCTTCTGGACGAACCTACCAACCATTTGGACATCCAGTCCCAACGGTGGATGGAACAATATCTGCGCTCCTACCGGGGCGCTATCATCCTTATTTCCCATGATGTGGCGCTTCTGGATGCCCTGGTTTCCCGTACGATTGCTTTTTACCACGGCCGGGCGGAGGAGTACGCGGGCAATTTTTCCTATTTTCTGAAAGAAAGCGTGCTGCGGAAGGAAATTCTGCTGCGCCAGAAAAAGGCTCAGGACCGGGAGATTGCCAAAACGAAGGAATTTATCGACCGTTTCCGTTATAAAGCCACCAAGGCTTCTCTGGTTCAGTCCCGCATCAAGCAGTTGGAAAAAGTGGAACTGATTGAGGTGGAAGAGGATGATGCCGTCATGAACTTTCACTTTCCTGCTCCTCCCGCTGGCGCCCATTCTGTGGTCAGGCTGGAAAAGGTTTCCAAACATTATGGTTCCGTTTCCGTTTTTGAGAATGTGGATTTTGAAATCGTCAAGGGGGACCGCATTGCCATTGTAGGAGTAAACGGGGCGGGGAAATCCACATTTTCCCGCCTTATTTCCGGCGGAGAGGCCCCCAGTTCCGGCAGCGTGACCATGGGACGCCATACGCAGGTAGCTTTTTTCTCCCAGACGCATGCTGATGATCTGGATCCGGATAAAACGATTCTGGAATGCGTGGAAGCTGCCGCCACGCGGGAATCTGCGCCCATGGTCCGGAATCTGCTTGGCTGTTTCCTGTTCCGGGGGGATGACGTACACAAGCGCGTTGGCGTGCTTTCCGGAGGCGAGCGCTCCCGCGTGGCGCTGGTGTGCATGCTTTTGCATCCGGCCAATTTCCTGATTCTGGATGAACCGACCAATCATCTGGACATCCAGTCCCAGCAGGTGCTTCAAAAGGCTCTGTCCGAATATCCGGGTTCCTACTGCATCGTTTCCCACAACCGCAGTTTTTTGGATCCCATCGTGACGAAAGTGCTGGAATTTGTACCGGGAGAGAAACCGCGCGTTTACCTGGGCAATGTTTCTGATTATTTGGAAAAGGTGGAGAGGGAGCAGGCCCTGGCTGCCGCAGCCGCCTCACCCCCCTCCGGAGCGGCGGAACCGGGCGCCGGATTGGATCGCAAGGCACGCAGGCGCATGGAGGCGGAAATCCGTCAGAAGAAGACGCGCCTGCTGCGTCCGCTTCAGGAGAAACTGGAGCTGCTGGAAGAAGAAATAGCGCGGCTGGAAACGGAAAAGACGGAAATTACTTCTCAATTGGAGCGTCCGGAAGTGGCGGCTGATACGGAAGCCGTCATGGAGCTTACCTCCCGTTTTCAGCAGACGGACCGGCAGCTGGAAACCTGTTTTACACAATGGGCTGATCTTTCGGAAAAGATTGAAGAGACGGAAGCCCGCATTCAAGAAGAGGCGGAAAGAAACGTTTCCGGAAGCTGAGAGGATTTCTCAACAAAAAACAGGGCTGTTTCCGGGAACAGCCCTGTTCGGACAGAGGAAAAAATCAGAACTTCAACGCTTTTCCGGTTATACCCGGCGGCGCAGAAGCAGGGCGGCCATGCCAAGCAGGCTGAGGGAGGCCGTCGCCGGCTCCGGTACCGTGTCCCCCTGAAGATTCAACTGGGAAAGCCCCAGGAAGGTTCCTCCGGTGTTGGGAGCCTTGGCATTCACGGTGAGGGTAAAGGTTTCCCCCGCACTAACTGTGACCGGGGTATTGAAGCTGGCTTCCTGGATATCGGCCGTCGGCGTGCCGTCTTTATCAGCCTGGACTCGCTCAAAGCTCAGGTCAGCCGTGGCGGAGGAATCTCCGGCAGTCAGCGTAACGGTAGCGGTTCCCGCTTTAGTATCCGTATTGCTATGACGCTCCCCGCTTGCATTGACGAATTGAAAACCTAGGCTGAGGGAAGAAAGGACGATGTCCTGCGTAGCTGTGAAGGAAAAAGTGACAGTCCAACCGGTTTCATTTCCATTCATTTGGAGGTTGGGAACAAGAAGATCCGCTGCCAGATTGTTGGAGAGGGCGGTGGAAGGAGTGGTGAGAGTGACGGAAGCATCTTCCAGAAAATCGCTCCCAGTAGTAATGCTGGTTTGATGAAACTGGGTTTCATACAGAGTGGACGCCGCCTGTACTCCGGAAGTACACAATAAAAATGCTGAAATGAAAAGAAGACTCTTCATAGCTCCATGTTAGCGGATTAGATATCCGGTGACAGAGGATAGGAAAATGGGAATGGATAAATACACACATTACTAATGATTTATGAAAATAAAATTTTATTGTGTATTAAACACTTTCCAAATTTTTCCTCTTTTCCCGTGGTGAAACTCGTTTTTCTTCAAAAAATTTTGTTGTCACCGGATATCTAATCCGGAGGCAATCTTTCCTGCGGAGTAATAAATGAATATTTGTCCGCTGCGGAAAATCATCAGCCTGACATGGCCTGGAAGGGTTTCCGCCCATTTCCATGCAAGGGGAAAAATAGAGGGAACCGGCCCGGGAGAAACCGGCTTTCTTTCAGGATAGCCTTTTCTTCCCGCTTTTCCGTGTTTTTTTTCTGTACTCTGAAATCGTGACGCCGCACAGGGTAAGCAGAATCCCCGCCAGGGATATCCAGGTCAGGCGTTCCCCCAGAATGATGGCTGAGGCCACCACGGTTACGACCGGTATCATGTAAATGTAAACGCTGGATTTGACGGCTCCCAGAATTTCCACCACGCGGTTCCAGGTCAGAAAGCACAGTGCGGAGGCGAACAGACCCAGATACAGCAGATTGATGGCATTGACGGGTTTTGCCATCAGGCGCCAGTCCATGTTTGCAGGAAGGACCCACAGGGCGGGAATCATCAGTGCAATGCCATAGAAGAAAATGCGGCGCGTGCAGATGATCATGTTGGATGTGTTGACGCCGATTTTTTTCATCAGGATGGAATACGCCGCCCAGACGAAGGCCGCGCCCAGTGCCAGGATATCCCCCGCCGGATTCAGTTCCAGAACGAAGGCTCCGTTTGCCATGATAAGGAAGATACCTGTAAAGGCAGCGGAAAAACCCAGGAAGAAACGGCGTGAAAAGCCTTCCCCCTTCAGCAGGAAATGGGCCAGAAGGGCTGTGAAGAAAGGAACCACGGCTACGATAATGCCCACATTGGAGGCGAAGGTATAGGTCAGGGCGATGTTTTCCAGCAGGAAGTACAGGGTAACCCCGGTCAATCCCGCTCCGGCGAACAGAAGTTCCTTTTTCCAGCCGGAGAATGGAAGAACCCGCGGTTTCAGGCACCAGAGGAAGGCATATCCGATCACAAAGCGGGTAAAGAGTACCGTGACGGGGGTGAAATCCCGCAAGAGCACCTTGGTGGAGACGAAAGTGGTTCCCCAGATGATAATGGTCATGAGGGCGGCGGCATGGCCCAGGGTGCGCTGTCGGGAACTCATTAAATTGACGATGTGGGGGAGGAAGGCGTTTCCAGCGTCAGTCCCAGGATTTCCGCCGGTTCCGTATTCCTGTTCCAGACGGCATGGAGAACGCCGCCGGGAACGAGCTGGGATTCGTACTCGTGAACCGTTCTTTCTTCTCCGTCAAGCATGACAGAAACCGTTCCACGGGTGACAATGAATAAATGAGCGTGGGCATGGCGGTGCGGGGAAAGGGGGCCGCCGCCGCCGGGGGCTATTTTGGCGAAGGCTCCGCCTCTCAGGATTTCCTGCCCGTCCATGAACAGGTTCATGGCCGTGAAGCCCGTATGATTGGGAATAGAGGAAAAGGCGTCCATTTGTTTATTTGCGTGCCAGGTCGTATCCGTCCTTGCGGTCTTTAATGACCCAGCCCAGCGCTGCCACTTCCGCCCTCAGGCGGTCGGCTTCCGTCCAGTCCCGGTTCTGCTTGGCCTGCCAGCGCTGATCCGCCAGGGTACGGATTTCTTCCGAGGCTTCCTCCTGTTCCTCCTCCGGCAGAATAATGCCGAAGGCGGCCAGAATAAAGTGGAAGGCATTCCGCAGGCGGGCCGCTTCCTCCGGTGAAAGGGAGGGGATATCCGCCTTCCTGATGGCGCTGAAAACATGGCCCAGGGCTTCCGGAGTGTTCAGGTCATCGTTCAGGCTGTCCCATGCCGGCTGGAAAATTCCCAATTCCGGGAATGCCGCGCAGAATTCCTCATAGGAGGGAACGGAATCCGTTCCGGAGGCGTTCCTGAGCTGCATATCGAATTTGGACAGGCGGTTCAGCGCGGCTTTAGCGTCCTCCAGAGAGGAAAGGGTGAAATTCAACGGACGGCGGTAATAGCCCCCTGCCAGCACGTACCGGACCGCGGACGGCCTGTGGCCCAGTTTGTCCAAATCCGCCAGCGTGTACATGTTGCCCAGGGATTTGGACATCTTGCCTCCGTCCACCAGCAGGTGCGTGATGTGGAACCACAGGCGCGCGAAGCCGCCGCCGCAGGCGCAGCGGGACTGGGCCACTTCGTTTTCATGGTGGGGGAATACCAGATCCACGCCGCCGGAGTGGAGATCAAAGTCATTGCCGAAGTATTTATGGATCATGGCGGAGCATTCCAGGTGCCAGCCGGGGCGGCCTTCTCCCCAGGGAGAGGGCCAGAAGTTGTTTCCGTCTTCCGGCCTGCGGCTCTTCCACAGCACGAAGTCTGCCACGGAGTCTTTTTCATATTCGTCTGCGTTGGACCGGGTATTGGCGGTTTTTCCTAAATCCAGTTCACGTTCGTCCAGGTGGGAAAGCCTTCCGTATTCCGGGAAGGAAGAAATTCTGAAATACACGGAACCGTCTTCCGATACATAGGCATGGCCCTTTTCCACCAGTGTTTGAACCATCCGTATTTGTTCGGGAATATGGCCCACGGCAGAGGGTTCCGCATGGGGAGGCAGGCAATTAAGGGCGGCACAGTCCCGGTGGAACAGATCCGCCCAGCCTGCGGTGAATTCCGCCAGAGAAACGCCAGCCTTTTGAGAATCCCGGATAGTTTTGTCATCCACATCCGTCAGATTGCGGATATGCGTGGTGGGCACCCCCCCCAGTTCCAGGACGCGGCGGAAGACGTCCTGCATCACGAAAGTGCGGAAATTGCCGATGTGGGCAGGGCCGTACACCGTGGGTCCGCAACAGTAAAAGCGCAGTGTTTTTCCATCCATGGGAGAAATGTCCTGGGCCGTTCTGGTGCGGGTATCGTAAAGGTGTAACATGGCGGAACGATTAGAAGGGAAGAGGGCTTCCCGGTCAAGCGGGAAAAGAAAGCCGGGGATCCGCGGTTGTCCGCGTCCCCGGCTTTGAAGAAATCAGAGGATGGCGAGAGAAAGGGAAACGCTATTTGTCCGCGTTTTGCTGGCCCTTTTTATAATTCTCGTTAATACGTTCGATTTCCTCCTGGGTGATGAATTTTTCCCGGTAGGGTTTGTTTTCCACAGTGCGTTCCAGAGTATAGCCGAAACGCTTCTGGAAATGTTTCTTGTGGGTTTCCATTTTCTTTTCAAACTCTTCCAGGCTTGGACGGTTCTTGTGGCTGCCCCACGCGGTTTCGGAAACAGCCATGGCGCGGGGGTAGGTCATGTACATCAGCAATTCGCCGGAGGGAATCCATTCCGCCCACATGCAGAGGTTGATTCCCTTGATGTGCTTGACGTCATTCTTGTCCCGTCCGTTGCGGGGATCGAAGTTGTAGCAGTCTTTCAGCAGGATGGGAGCTCCGCCGGGCCGGGCGCGCACGTCGTCCGCCGGGAATTTCATCTGGGTACGCGCCAGATAATACTTGAACTGGGGGGTGACGATGAGGTCGATGCCCTGTTCCTTCGTCTTATCAATGCAACGCGGGAATTCTCCCGGCAGCCAGGACATGACGGTTTCCCCCTTGTGGTAATAGCTCTTGTTGATGTCATACCACAGGATGGGCTTTTTCCGGTGCTTGGCGAGCATGGCCGTTAGGCTTTTCGTGAAATCGCTCATCTGGGCTTCCACATTATCCCCCTGGCCCTTTTTGGCTCGGGCGGCCTGGCAGTCCGGGCACTTCTTCCAGTCCCCCATGGGGCATTCGTCACCGCCGATGTGGATGTACGGGAAAGGGAATATCTGCTGGACGGTATTGAAGGTATCCTTAAGAAACTTTTTAGTGGCCGGTTTCTGCGGGCAAATCAGCTTGGAGGAAACACCGCCGTGCGTCCATACTTGGGCCCGTTTGGTGTTGCAGCAGAATTCGGGATAGGACGCGGCCAGGGCCATGTTATGACCCGGCATTTCCACTTCCGGCAGTACCTGGATGCCGCGCGCTTTGCAGTAGGCTACCAGGTCCTGGAGCTCCTTCTTGGTATACATGCCTTCATTGGCCAGCAGGGAGTTGTTCTGGCTTTCCGGAGCGGAGGGGCGGACGGCGCCGATGGTGCGGAGCTTGTCGTAGCCCGGCACGGGGAGACGCCAGCCCTGGTCTTCCGTCAGATGGAGATGCAGGACGTTGTATTTGTAATAATGCATGGCGTCCACAAAATTATAGATCTCCTTCATGGGATAGTGGTAGCGGCCTACGTCAACCATCATGCCGCGCCAGCCGAAGTCGGGGGAATCCTGGATGCTGCCGCAGGGAAGTCCCTCAGGAGTATCCGAAAGCTGGTCCTGGAGCTGGAACAGGGTCGCCATGGCCATGGCCTTCCCGTTGGGCGTGGTATAACGGAGTTCCACGCCGCCGGGCGTCAGTTTCATGGCATACCCTTCATTGCCCAGTCCGGCGACTTTTTGCTCATGGACGATTTTGAGGTTTTTGGTAGTTCCGGAAGTTGTCGTCACGTTGACGGGCTCCGGAATAATGTTGTAGGGATTGGTTCCGGCCCAGCAGAGGGAGCCCAGGAACGCTGCGGCTAGCAAAATTGATTTCATGCGGCGCGTATGGTAATGGTTGTTGTTTGTGTGAGGATTTAAACCCTGTCCCTCCGTCGTCAATGGCGTGTTCCGGACAACCTGTTTCGGGAGGAACGGTGAATGGCGGCGTCAATCTCTGGAGGGAGCGCAGTCCCACTGCGGCTTGACGGCCAGTTTGCCGGTGGCCCCGGGGAAGCCTTCCGGTACCTGGTAGTCTTTGCGGAGCTTGCCGTACAGGGCTTTGAGTTCTTTCACGGTTTCCGCATATTCCGGTTTGTTGATGACGTTGTGCATTTGGGCCGGGTCCTTCTGGTTGTCAAAGAGCATCCATTCGTCGCTGGTCCAGATATAGGACAGCGTGTAGCGGTCCGTGCGCAGGCCATCATGGCGCGGAGCGTTGTGTTCACCCGGATTTTCGTAAAAGGCGTAGTAAAGAGAACGGTTTTTGAAATCCTGATGTTCTCCGGTCTTGAACAGGGGAGTGAGGCTGCGGCCCTGGAAGGTATTCATATTTTCCTTGGTATTTACCCCGGCCACGTCGCAGAAAGTGGGAGCATAATCCAGTTCCTGCACCATGGCGGAGGAGCGCACGCCCGGCCTGATGTGGCCCGGCCATCTCATGATGAGGGGCATGCGGAAGGATTCTTCGAAAATCCAGCGCTTGTCGTACAGGCCGTGTTCGCCCATGTAGAATCCCTGGTCTCCGCAGTAGAGCACCAGCGTATTCCTGTCCAGACCGTTTTGTTTCAGATAGTCCATGATCTGGCCGATGCTTTCGTCCACGGAAAGAACGGTGCCCAGATAGTCTTCCATATAATGGCGCCAGCGGCGCAGCAAAATGTCGCGCTGCGTTTTGATTTTCCCGTTTTTAATATCTTTGACAAGCTGTACGGTACGGGCCTTGTGGTAGTTGTACCAGGCTTCCTTCTGCTGCGGGTCCATGCGCACCCATTCCGGCATTTCCCAGTCATACTGAGTATGCAGGGTCTTGGATTCCGGGCAGGAAAGCATTTTCTGGATGTCTTCGGGGACCACCTCCTTGATCAGGTGTTCGTCAGACCATACGTTGAAATGGTTGAGCAGGGTTTGTTCCGTCATTTTCAGGAATTCCGGGCGGTCTGCAAAATCGTCTTCCAGATTGGCGGGCGGGTCAATGGCGTCCGCATACTGTTTGGCGCGGCCCAGATTCTGAATGGAGGGGCACCAGCAACGGTGGGGTGCCTTGTGGCCCACGACGAGCATGAAGGGTTTGTTCTTGTCCCTCTGGTCCAGCCATTTGAGGCTTTTTTGCGTAACCAGTTCCGTGGCATAGCCGGGCTCCGTTTTCACCACGCGTTTGCCGTCCTTGCCGGGAGTGATGAAATCCGGATTGAAATAGTTGCCCTGGCCGGGGAAAATTTCCCAGTAATCGAATCCGGTGGGGTCGGATTCATATTTGGACGTATCTCCCTTGGCGCCCGGCGGAATGGCTTCCAGGTGCCACTTGCCGACAATGGCCGTCTGGTAACCGGCCTTTTGGAGCATTTTCGGGAAAGTGGGCTGGGAACCGTCAAAGGGAGCCGCATGTTCGTTGAAGAGGTACCCGTTCATGTGGGAATGGCGGCCAGTGTAAATACAGGCCCGCGAAGGTCCGCACAGGGAGTTGGCGCAGTAGCTCCGGTCAAAGACCATGCCTTCGTCCGCCAGTTTGCGGAAGTTCGGATAAGGCATGGGAGAATCCTTTTCACAGGTGCCCAGGGTCTGGTAGGAATGGTCGTCGGTGACAATGACCACGATGTTGGGGCGCTGGTCCGGCGTCTGCTTTTGAGGCTGGTCCGCGGAAGCGGACAGGGAACAGGCCGCAAGCATCAGGGCGGTGGCGGCATGACGGTTCATTGTTGAAATCATGAATTAAACAGGCGAATGGTTGGAGGGGGATGCGGCAGAATTTGTCCGCAAGGGCATTCCTGCCGGTACGGAAAAGACCACATCCCCGAAAGAAAAAACGCTGGAAGAGAGTTTTAGGAAAAATAAAACATCAGTTTCATATTTCAATACAAAAATGGGGATGGAGCGGAAGCTCATGAATAAGCCGTTCCGCAGCCGGACGGCAGGGGAAAAGCCGTTCAGGCGCCACGTGGGCCGGAGCGCTTGTTCCGGCCGTTGTTTTCATGGGATTCTTTCTGCTCCAGGAGCCATGTTCTGTCTTCAAGGCTGAGCCTTTTCAGGGATGTTCTGCTCTGGTGCCCGTCCAGCTCCTGAAGCCAGAGGGTCTGGGTCTTTTCCGAATAACGGGAAAGCTTGGCGAAGACGGTATTTCCGTTGACTCCTGTCCAGACCCGGTAGCCTTTGGGAATCAGCGTTTTTTTAAACTCTTCATATTGCTGCTTCGCCAGTTTGACGCTGTTCTTGATCTGGTCAAAATAAAGGGCGTTTTGTCCGGTATAATAACCGCGCAACGTATCCACTTTGGAGCCGTCCGGAGACATGACTAGAAGCACGGGCGTTCCTCTCACGCCAAACAGGGAGGGAGCCTTTTTCACATACTCCAGCATCTTCTGGCGCTTCCTGTAAACAGGTTCGCTTTCAAATTTTTCCGCCTGGTCGTAACAGACGCGGACGACATTCCTTTTCGCCCAGTCTTCAAATTCCTTCGTATGGAGAAGTTCTGCCCCCAGCTTTTTGCTGGGAGGGCTGCCCACGGAATGGTGGAACCAGATGAGAATGGGTTTTCCGGTACTCTGGGCTTCCCGGAGGGCGGTGGGATAGCTTTGGATCCAGCGTTCGTTTTCCTTACGCTGGGCGAAAGCTTCTTCCAGCCCGGGGATGGGGGCGTCCGGGTCATGAGCGTCCGTGTAATAGACGGCCCCGCTGTCTGCCCTGGTCATTTCCTCCTGTGTGGTGGCGGTAAGATGGGTGGCCTGTTGCTGATTCGGAGTAGTGCTCAACAGCCCCGTCGGCACATTGGCGATGGAATTGGTCTTGTTATCCTGCATGTATTCCGAAAGGCTTTTTTTTACCTTTGGTTCTTCCTGTTCCGGAGAGGTTCCCACGCAGGAACAGAGAGCCGCGGACGCAAACAGGAGCATGGACAGCCTGGGCAGACTCATGACTGACCTGATAGCATAACAGGGAAAAATGCGCAACCGGGAATTGTTCAACGGCCGCGGCGGTTTCAGTATTTCCTGGCTTCCTGTTCCTTCTGCTTCCGGTCCCTTATGGCGATATCCAGGGGGTGCATGTAGCGATCGTTGATGTGGTTCACCCTGCTGGTGCGCAGCTTCTTTTCGTACCGTTTGCCCCGGTTTCCCCTGAACAGGAATTCGGACCCCGGAATGCGGCCCACGGTCCGGTAGATCAGCTCGTCGATTTCCTCCTCTTCCCGGTAGCCGGCCAGCCTGATGTAGCATTCCTCCTCCCGGGGATGGTTGGGGAAGTAGTGCAGGAGGTGTTTCATGGCCCATATTCAAACGGAAAAATGTATAAATCCGGGAAGGAAACAGAAGACCCCGTTTGGATGCCTTGAGGGAAGAAAATGGGTTAATCCCCCGTTTTCAGCACCTTGATGAACGCTTCCTGCGGAATGTTGATTTTTCCGATGGCCTTCATGCGCTTTTTGCCCTCCTTCTGCTTTTCCAGAAGTTTGCGCTTGCGGGTGACGTCCCCGCCGTAGCATTTGGCCGTCACGTCCTTGCGCATGGGGGAGATGCTTTCCCGGGCAATGATCTTTCCGCCAATGCAGGCCTGAATGGCGACGGTGAAGAGCTGGCGGGGAATGACGTTTTTCAGGCGTTCCGCCAGTTCCCTGCCGCGGGAGGCTGCCTTGTCCTGGTGAACGATCATGGAGAAAGCATCCACCGGTTCCCCGGCGATGAGCATGTCCATTTTAATGAGCTTGGCGGCCTGGTAGCCGGCGTATTCATAATCCATGGAGCCGTAGCCGCGCGTCATGGATTTGAGCTTGTCGTTGAAATCCACCAGAATTTCCGCCAGAGGGACGGTGCAGGTGAGCATTACGCGCATGTCGTCAATGGTCTCCGTATTGTCCACGCTGCCGCGTTTTTCCAGGACAAGTTGCATGATATCCCCGATGTATTCCCCAGGAAGCATAATGAACACCTTGACGATAGGTTCCCGGATTTCCTGAATTTCCTGCGGTTCCGGGAGCAGGCTGGGATTATCCACATTGATTTCCTCTCCATTGGTCTTGGTGACCTCATAAATCACGGAGGGGTAGGTGGAGATGATATCCATGTTGAATTCCCGGCGCAGACGCTCCTGGATAATTTCCATATGGAGCAGGCCAAGGAAGCCGCAACGGAACCCGAAGCCCAGAGCTACGGAAGATTCCGCCTGGAAGGAGAAAGCGGCGTCATTAATCTGAAGCTTCGCCATGGCCGCTTTCAGGGCTTCAAAATCGGAGGAATCCACCGGATAAATGCCGGAAAAGACCATGGGGCGGATTTCCTTGAAACCGGGCAGGGGGGATGGGCAGGGGCGCATGTAATCCGTATACGTGTCCCCGATCTTGACATCAGCCGCGGATTTCATGTTGGCGATGATGTAGCCTACGTCACCGGCTTCCAGGGAATCCGTTCGGGTCATTTTGGGAGTGAAGATACCCACTTCCTTCACTTCATACACTTCGTCCGTTGCGAAAAGTTTGACTTTCATGCCGCGGTGCACGCTGCCGGAAATGACGCGCACATAGGAGACTACGCCGCGGTAGGCGTCGTAAACGGAATCGAACACCAGGGCGCGCAGAAGGCCGTCCTGCTCCGTTTTAGGCGGAGGGATGCGCTGAACAACGGCTTCCAGAATATCGTCAATGCCGATGCCCATCTTGGCGGAGGCATGGATGGCTTCCTCATGGGGGATGCAGACGATGTCCTCCAGCTGGCGGTACACTTTGGGCAGGTTGGCGCTGGGAAGGTCAATCTTATTGATGACGGGGATAATGGCCAGGTTCAGATCCATGGCCAGGTGCATGTTGGCAAGTGTCTGGGCTTCCACTCCCTGGGCTGCGTCCACAATAAGGAGGGCTCCCTCGCATGCCGCCAGGGAACGGGACACTTCATAGGAGAAATCCACATGGCCCGGCGTATCCAGCAGATTGAGCTTGTAAGTCTTTCCATCCCCGGCCTTGTAGAAAATGGTAACGGGGTGGGACTTGATGGTGATGCCCTTTTCCCGCTCCAGGTCCATGGCGTCCAGAAGCTGATCCTGCTTCTCCCGTTCGGAAATGGTATTCGTCTTTTCCAGCAGCCGGTCGGAAAGGGTGGTCTTTCCGTGGTCGATGTGAGCGATAATGGAGAAATTGCGAGTCAGTTCAATGGACATGGTGGTCTCTACCCTTCTAACATGAGTGCCCTGTGCGCGGGGAGGGTAACATAGCCCATGCGGCGGTCAAGACTTGAACATGACTGCCTCCCGTTCCCTGCCGCGTCAGCTTCATTCGCTCCGGGAAAACCGTCATTCATGACAGGGGCCGCGCCGGGAGATTGAACGTGAGGGAAGAAGGAAGGCTCTCAACCGGTACAGGCACGCGGACCTTTTCCCGTGCGGTCATTTCTTACCCAGCCAGCATATGAAATCTTTTTTAGCAGCCATTTTAAGCCTATTTATTCCTGGTCTCGGCCAGTTGTACAAGGGCCACTTCGTCCAGGCCATCATCTGGTTCCTGGTGGTGGGTGCGGCTTACGGCCTCCTGTATTGGTTCATCTTTGCACTCGTTCCTATTGTCCTGCATATCATTTGTATTTTGCAGGCCTACTTCATGGACAATGAATGATGCCTGCCGTTTCGGCTTCACAGCCAGGATGGCTGAAAGGGCAGCGCATCCTGCGGATTGGCAGCGGCATTCATTCCCTGGGGTTACGGAAGGAATGCGCCGTTCATAGCGGCATCATTCTTCCTCATACCGGTATTTTCAATGTTTACGAGGTTCCATTTGTTGACCGCGGAAACGTAAACACAACTTTTTGACTTTGAATTAATCAATATTTCCGGAAAGCGGGCCAGGGGAATCATCCTCCGATAAACAAAAACCCAGAGCCGTTCCGGAGTTGTTCCGGAACGGCTCTGGAGGGTCAGGAGGAAGGCCT
>ERZ791923.526-NODE-526-length-55520-cov-5.831335_pt1 | contig 55520 bp, 42 predicted proteins | sample MGYA00510133_ERZ791923 | MGnify/ENA primary metagenome ERZ791923 (study PRJEB30046, sample SAMN00792106) | human gut metagenome | study: EMG produced TPA metagenomics assembly of the A metagenome-wide association study of gut microbiota in type 2... | reverse complement strand
TTGTCTCTGCGCTCGCCTTTTGCTACATTTGAATAATATAGATAGCGGCTCGGCACAGCCAAATGTGAGAAACTTCGTTTTTCCTTTGTCTCTGCGCTCGCCTTTTACTATATTTGCTTTGAGTTAAATTTAAAAATACGAGATTATGAAAAAGTTTGTATGCACTGTGTGCGGCTATGTTTATGACCCTGAGGTAGGAGACCCCGAAAACGATATAGCTCCGGGCACTCCGTTTGAACAATTACCGGAAGATTGGGTATGCCCATTATGCGGCGTAGGAAAAGAAGATTTTAAAGAAGAAGACTGATACTGCCATAATACCTTTGTGGCTTTAAATAGTTAGACAAACATTGTAACCTGCATTCATGTAGGAACAATAATTAAACAAGCAAGGCATTTTAATTAAAGAATGCCTTGCTTGTTTTTTATTACTTAACGCGGTTTCCTTTGCCGTCCAGCAAGACACTATAACTATTTTCGTCTTTGCAAAGGAACAAATCCGCATTTACGGCCATAATTTCCGAGAAAGAGGGTGGGGTGATAATATGTCCGTCGGAAGACATTAATCCATACCAACCTAAATCTGCTTGACAGCACAAGTATTTGGATATTTCTTTTATATTAACAGATTCAGATGATATTACTAAAATATCGGATGGTCGCACGTTGGATTTTGTCTGTGTTTTTCGAGCAGTTTTCAGTAGGGTTTTCAGGGGCGGGAAAATATGTGCCTTGTATTTTAAAATATGTCTGACATATTTTGAATTATGTCAGACATATTTTTTGTTTGCTCCTACGTGGGTTTAACGGTATGAAAATCAGTTTTCACTTTTTAAGTTTGAAAACGGACATTTTATCCTTGTTTTTCGTATGCTGTCGGCCAATGCTCGCGAAAAGCGGTCTCCTTCTTTTAGTGTAAGGTGGTTGCCGTCGGTTGTGCGGTAATCTTCGTGCGAAAAATCGAAGAACCAGACGCCTTTTTCATGCGCCAGCTGTTGCATTCTTTTGGAAAAGTCTTTGCAAACTTTATTTTCCAAATCAAGCATAGGTTTGGAAACAGGTATCCGCACAAGGTAAACATCTCCACGCTTGCTTAGTTCGGTTATAAGTTGCCTGCAAACATGTTCGCGCGACGTACTATAAACAAACTGCGCGGCACGTCCTTCATAGACAGCGAGCCTTGCTTTTACTCTTTGGCGCCATTCTTCTTCATTCCCGGGTTCGTAATAAACTTCGGTTCGCCCGTACCGGTTTACGTATGAATATGTAGGGAATGGCGTAAACCAGATGCGTGTAAAGTTTTTTACGATGAATTCCAGGTTGGGGCGTGAACTTACCGAGCGCAACGATAGCTCTGGAGGCGAAACAACACCGTCGTCAAACGACCATGGGTCTACTGCCAATATGAAGTAATGCTTTTGTCCGTCGTAGGGTAAAAGTTTCTTTCGTATTGCTTCAACGTAATACGGATTATAGGAAGATATATCTAAATGGAAAGCGAAATTATACAAGTCAGGCGTATATAACTCCTCAAGGCATTCATTCAGTATCAGCGGATTTACGCTTTGTGCGGCGCGCGAAGTGCCGATGACGAGTGAATGCTGCCGCGGGGTGATAATGCGAGGATATATATCGCCTATGCGGCCGGCCGGTATAGCCATGAAAGCTATGACAAGAAGGCAGACCGTAATGCCGCACATGCAAGTTGTAAGTAAGATGAAACGCTTCATGACAAAAACATTAGAACTGGAAATAGATAAACGTTTCCGACTCTCCTCCGAAAACCACAATGGCAACGGCAATGAGTACATAAACGCAACGCCGTGCAACACACGGCAACCTGCGTAAACATCCTGTTGCATGGCCGTCGGGGAGGGTTCTGTATTCAGCCAGCAACAGCAATGCCGACGCCATAACGGCTATTGCCATTGCTTTCAATCCCGACGGTAGCGCGGCAATGTTTTCAAAGCCTCCCAAAGTGAACATGCGTCCGAGGTAGCCGAAAGCATCTTCCATGCTTGCCGAACGGAAAATAATCCAGCCAATGAAGACGCAGACGAATGTCAACATACGGCGTGCGGGCAAGGCAACCTTTATACGCTCGAGAAATGAGAACGGTATGAACAGCAGGGCATGGAACAATCCCCAACATATAAATGTGTAGGCCGCTCCGTGCCATAGCCCCGACAGGAAAAACACGACGAAAACATTCCGCCACGTCTTGAATGTACCTTTCCTGTTTCCGCCCAAAGGTATGTAAATGTAGTCGCGAAACCATCCGGTAAGCGACAAATGCCACCGCCGCCAGAAGTCAGCTATGCTGCGTGCAAAGTAAGGAGCACGGAAGTTTTCCTGCAACTCTATGCCGAACAGCTTTGCACTTCCTACTGCAATGTCTGAATAACCGGAGAAATCGCCGTATATCTGCAATGTGAACATCAAACCTCCGATGATGAGAGCCACGCCGCTGGCTTCGTGCCAGTTGTCGAATATGGGGGTTACTACCTGCGCGCAATTATCGGCTATTACCATCTTCTTGAACAGTCCCAGCAAAATGCGGCGTAAGCCTTCAACTGCATTGGCATATTTGAACGTGCGCGGGGAGGTGAACACCGGCATCATGCGTGTAGCCCTTTCGATTGGGCCGGCCACAAGTTGCGGAAAGAAGCTGATAAAAGCGGTGAACGCTACCAAATCGCGCGTTGCAGGCATACGTCGCCTGTAAACGTCTATGCCGTAACCGATGGCTTGGAATGTATAAAAACTTATACCGGCCGGCAGAAGCAAGTTCAAAAGCACCGGGTGCGTTGCGAAACCTAAGTGTGTGCATACATCCGCAAAACTTTGCGCAAAGAAATCGTAATATTTGAAAACGCACAGCACTCCTGCGTTTACCAGAACGTTCAAAACATTGTATGCTGCCCCGCTTTTGCCGCGGTTAATACTGCGGTCTGTAGCAAGAGCGAGAAAAAAACTGCTGACGGTAGTAAATGCGATGAGCAAAAGGAACCTGACATCCCACCATCCGTAAAACAGATAGCTTGCAAGCACTATAAGCACGTTTTGCAGGCGGTAACTGCGCCTAAGCGCCCAATATATCAGGAAAACGCAAGGCAGGAAAAGCAGGTAGGCAAAGGAATTGAAAGCCATCGTTAGTTGTCGGCGCAACGGTTCATCACGCCAAAATGCCTAAAAGGTATGTGATATTAAAATTATTTGGCAAAATTACATAAAGAAGTGCGCAAGGGCAAACGAAAACGCAAGTTTTCGGCAACACCGGGCACGGGTCTTTTTTTCCTAATTAGCCAGCGTGGTGCAGGATAAGATACACATTCCTTGCCTAAGCATTTAATAACCTTGAATTGTATTATAACGATTTTTAAAGATATAGAAAACCACCGTTTTACGTTAGTCCGCAACGGTTAAGTTAGCTGTTTATTAATATAAAATCCTTGTAAATAGGTATTGTATGTAAGTTTTAAGGCCTTTACCTTTGAAACATGAATACGTGAAATGTTATAATTGTATAAAAGCAAATGAAACAGAAACATGAGTTTAAGAGTGTTGTTGCGGAAACGTTGCTTATTCCTCTTTACATGAGGGCAAAGGAAAGCCGCCGCAGCAATCCTATCCTGAAGGACAAAGTCGCAGAAGAACTGGTTGAAAGTCTGGAGTATGATTACACCCGTTTCGACAAGGCGAAATTAAGCGAAGTAGGGTGTGTTGTTCGTGGATGGTATTTCGACGGCGCAGTTAGGCGTTTCGTCGACAGCCATCCCAATCCTGTCGTGGTGAACGTAGGTTGCGGACTTGATACACGTTGCCAGAGGATAGCAAGTAGCAAAGGAGTTTTTTACGACATGGATTTGCCCGAAGTAATAACACTGCGTCGCCAATTGATTCCAGAGCAGCTCGGAAACCCTTACGTTCCGGCTTCTTTGTTGGATAGTGACTGGTTGGACGTTTTGAAGGCAAAACATCCCGGTTGCGATTTTATTTTTGTGGCCGAAGGTGTGCTGATGTATTTTTATGAGAAGCAGGTAATTAATTTTCTGCACCAGATAGCCAGTCGTTTCAAGGGCGGCGAGCTCTGGTTTGATGTATGCGGCACAATGATGAGCCGACACGGTGTAAAACCCGATTCTCTCCGCAGCCATGAGGCAGAGATACGTTCAGGACTGAGCGATGGGCGTGTGGTGGAACAGTGGGAACCTTCGCTGCAACTTATAGAACAGGCCAATTACATGCGTTTTTTCCGTTCACGGTGGGGATTTTTCTTCGGTCAGGTGCTGGGACGTTTCCCGCGGTTGTGTTACAAGTTCAGTTCTTTGCTTGGATATAAAATATTGTAGTGTACAATCACGGCAACGATACAGGATAATAAAACCTTATACTTTAAGTGTAAAATTTGTGTGTCCTTATTTGTCTGCGGTTTTAAAGTACTTTTAGAACGGGTTTTCAAGAGGCAAAAAATATGTCTGACATATTTTAAAATAGGTCAGACATATTTTGAATTATGTGCCTTGTATTTTTTCTTTGCTCCTATGTGGGTATAACGAGCTGAAAATTAGTTTTCATTTTTCCTGCTTCGGAAACGGACATTTACGACCATGATTACCGGTCGTTTTTATGCGGTAGACAATAACGATGACAGCGCGTTCGAATATTTTACTCTAATAGTTGGTATGACAACAGCGGAGCGGTTTTATAGCTTGTCGGGATTCTTGGCCTTTGTATGTATGTCAAGACGTTCCCAAATATAGTCGGGAATCATGGACCACAGGAAAGTAAGCAGCGCGTATTTCCGGTTTATGACAACTTTACTGCGTCTGTGGCTTATTGCTTTCGCTATTGCGCGGGCTACTTTCTCGGGTTTCATCATGAAAGGGTAGTGCTGGTTGCCCGACAGCAGGTCGGTATCCACAAATCCGGGACGTATGTCGGTAAAGCATATATCGTAATGCTTCATGCGGGCGAGCTGGGCAAGGCTTTGGATATATATGTTCTGAAAGCGTTTCGTTGCGGAGTAGGCAGGGGCAACACCGAGACCCTTTGTCCCGGCTATGGACGAGACAACGGCTATGCGTCCTGTGCCTTTTTCGGCAAAATATCTGAACGCGACTCCTACCATGCGGGTAAATCCAATGCTGTTCGTCTGCACTGTGGCAAGTTCGGTATCCGCGTCCAAATTCATATTCTGGCGGCCTATGCCAGAGCAATGAAAATATACATCCATGCCCCCTAAGCGTTCAATCAGGCGGAGGAGGCTTTCTTCGGGGCATGTGCCGGTTACGTCGACGGGTTCGTATTCCACGCGGTCGGGGTTTATGCGTTTCAGCTCCTCGAGCAGGTGCACGCGCCGCCCGGCCACGCCCACGCGCCAGCCCCTGCCTATGTACAGTTCGGCCACTTTGCGCCCAATGCCCGACGTGGCTCCCATGATTACCATGCGCTTTTCCATAATATCCTTTTATACGTTAACCATACGGAATGGAACGTTTCTGTTTTGGCAATGTTTCAGTAGTTTAGAGTAAAAACGCAACGTGGCGGCACATTATTGCACCGCCACGTTCGGCTTTAGAGTTATTTTCCGGTATTACATGTCGTCATTGCCGTATTCGCTCCAGCTCTTGATAGCCAAGTCGTTTATGTTTATGCGGCAGAATGCCGTTATAAAAGCGTCGGCTAAGCGGGAATTTGTTATGAGCGGCACATTGAGGTCTATGGCTGCGCGGCGAATCTTGTATCCGTTGTCCAATTCGTCAACCGTGAGGTTTTTGGGAATGTTGACAACGAGATCAATCTTGTGCTCGTGCAACATTTTCAATGCCTGCGGCTCTCCCTGCTCGTTGGGCCAGTAGACGCGCGTGTTGGCTATGCCGTTCTCGTCGAGGTAACGCGATGTTCCTCCCGTTGCGTATAAAGTGTAGCCGTGTTTTTCGAGTGTGCGGCAGGCGTCGAGCATTTCGGCTTTCTGCTTTGCCGAACCGGTGGAGAGGAGTATGTTTTGTTTGGGTATTTTCTGCCCGACTGAAAGCATGCTCGTCAGCAGGGCCGAACTGGTATCGTCGCCAAGGCAACCAACTTCGCCGGTGGACGCCATGTCTACGCCCAAAACGGGGTCGGCTTTCTGTAGGCGGTTGAACGAGAACTGGCTGGCCTTTACGCCTACATATTCAAGGTCGAACAGGTTTTTGGCGGGGCGTTCAACCTTACGTCCGAGCATTATCTTTGTTGCCAGTTCGATAAAGTTCAGTTTGAGAACCTTGCTCACGAACGGGAAACTTCTTGACGCGCGCAAGTTGCACTCTATAACCTTTATTTCGTTGTCCTTTGCCAGGTATTGTATGTTGAACGGTCCGCTTATGTGGAGCTGCTTGGCTATGTGGCGGGAGATTTTCTTTATTCTCCTGACAGTTTCGACGTACAGTTTCTGAGGCGGGAACTGTATTGTCGCGTCTCCGGAGTGCACACCTGCGAACTCGATATGCTCGCTTATTGCGTAGGCAATTATGTTGCCGTCCTGTGCTACAGCGTCCATTTCTATTTCCTTGGCATGCTCTATGAAGCGGCTTACAACTACGGGATGGTCTTTCGATACCTTGGCTGCCAGTTGCAGGAAGCGCTCAAGTTCCTCATTGTTGGAGCATACGTTCATGGCTGCTCCTGAGAGTACGTATGAAGGACGGACGAGCACGGGGAAACCTACCTTGTCGATAAATTTATGTATGTCCTCCATGTTTGTGAGTGCGCTCCATTCCGGCTGGTCTACGTTTATCATACCGAGCATTTCCGAGAATTTCTCGCGGTCTTCGGCGTTGTCGATATTTTTGGCAGATGTGCCGAGTATGGGAACGTGCTGCTCGTCAAGACGCACAGCGAGGTTATTCGGTATCTGGCCACCGGTAGATACTATTACGCCGTATGGGCATTCCAGTTCTATTATGTCCATTACACGCTCGAATGTAAGCTCGTCGAAGTACAGTCGGTCGCAAATATCGTAGTCTGTGGATACGGTTTCGGGGTTATAATTTATCATAATGCTCCTGAAACCTTCGCGGCGTATTGTCTGAAGGGCCTGAACGCCGCACCAGTCGAATTCAACGGAGCTTCCTATACGGTATGCTCCCGAGCCAAGGACTATTACAGAGCGGTTGTCGCGCTCATAGTTAATGTCGTGCGAGCATGCACTATAACTTAAATAAAGGTAATTCGTCTGGGCTGGATACTCGGCTGCGAGTGTGTCGATTTGTTTAACGTATGGAACAATGCCTGCCTGCTTGCGTCGTGCGCGTACCACGAGCATGGCTTTGTGCATGTTCATTTCTTTTTCCAGCTTTAAAGCCCTTGCGATTTGGAAATCGGAGAACCCTTGCAGTTTTGCCCTACGAAGCAATTCTGTGTCTAACACATTGATGTTCGGACAAGCCTTAAGCTCTTCGTTGGTTTCATAAATGTAATAGAGCTTTTGCAGGAACCATTTGTCGATTTTCGTGAGGTCGTGTATTTTGTCTATTGTGTATCCTTCGCGGAATGCTTCGTAAATGGCGAAAATACGTTTGTCGGTAGGTTCTTTCAAAGCGTGTTCCACGTTCTTTATTTCAAGATCTTTGTTGTCTACGAATCCGTGCATTCCTTGTCCAATCATGCGGATACCCTTTTGGATGGCTTCTTCGAAAGTCCGGCCTATAGCCATTACTTCGCCTACGGATTTCATGCTTGAGCCTAATTCACGGTCTACCCCGCGGAACTTACTTAAATCCCAGCGAGGAATTTTGCAGACTACGTAGTCCAATGCGGGCTCAAAGAAAGCGCTTGTGGTCTTGGTTATGGAGTTTTTCAGTTCAAACAATCCGTATCCCAGTCCTAACTTTGCTGCAACAAAAGCCAATGGGTATCCTGTCGCTTTTGAAGCCAACGCCGAAGAACGGCTTAACCGGGCATTGACCTCTATGACACGGTAATCGTCGGAGTTAGGATCGAAAGCATATTGCACGTTACATTCTCCCACAATACCTATATGTCGGATTATTTCAATGCTTAGTGCGCGCAATTTATGGTAGTCGTGGTTTGTTAGCGTTTGCGACGGTGCGACAACGATACTTTCGCCGGTATGGATTCCCAGCGGGTCGAAGTTTTCCATATTACAAACCGTTATGCAATTGTCGTAACGGTCGCGTACAACTTCATACTCTATTTCCTTCCAACCGCGCAAACTTTTTTCTACAAGAACCTGCGGAGAGAAAGAGAATGCTTTTTCAGCAATCTTGTTTAGCTCTTCTTCGTTGTCGCAAAATCCTGAGCCTAATCCACCTAATGCGTATGCTGCGCGTATGATTATAGGGTATCCCAGCTCTTTTGCAGCTTTACGTGCTTCTTCTATGTTTTGGCACGCTTCGCTGCTTATCGTCTTTATATTGATTTCGTTTAGTCTATCAACGAACAGTTCTCGGTCTTCAGTGTTGATAATTGCTTCGACGGGAGTTCCTAAAACTTTTACATTATATTTTTCAAGCACACCGCTTTTGTACAGCTCTACGCCGCAGTTAAGCGCAGTTTGTCCGCCGAAAGCCAGCATTATGCCCTGTGGGCGCTCTTTTGCAATAACCTTTTCAACGAACAGAGGAGTGACGGGCAGGAAATATATTTGGTCGGCAATGCCTTCACTGGTTTGTACTGTTGCGATATTAGGATTTATGAGAACGGTCTCGATTCCTTCTTCGCGCAATGCTTTCAAAGCTTGCGAACCGGAATAATCAAATTCCCCTGCTTCTCCTATTTTTAAGGCACCAGAGCCTAATAGCAAAACTTTTTTTATATCTGCGTCTTTCATTTTCCGGTTTGGTTAATTAGGTTTAAATAATAGTCGAAAAGAAATTCTGTATCAAGAGGTCCGCCACAGTCTTCGGGGTGGAATTGAGCGCTGAACCAAGGGTTGTGTTTGTGACGAACTCCTTCATTGGAACCGTCGTTCATGTTAACAAACAATTCTTCCCAATCTTTTGGAAGTGTGGAACTGTCTACTGCGTACCCGTGATTTTGGCTTGTAATGAAGCATTGCTCTGTTCCGACTCTGCGAACAGGCTGGTTATGGCTGCGATGACCGTATTTTAACTTGTATATGTTTGCACCGGCCGCTTTTGATATAAGTTGATTCCCCATACATATTCCCATGCAAGGTTTTATTTCAGGAGCACCCATAAACTTACGTATATTTTCTACTGTCTTCTCGCATGTATTAGGGTCGCCGGGGCCATTGGCCAGGAAAAGGCCGTCAAACTCTATTTGGTTGAAGTCATAATCCCAAGGAACACGGATAACTTCTGCTCCTCTTTCAATAAGGCAGCGGATGATGTTGTTCTTAACCCCGCAGTCAACAAGCAGTATTTTCTTTCTGTCTTTTCCTTCGTTGTAGCGGATTACTTCTTTGCACGATACCTGGCTTACATAATTGACGCCTTCGTATTTTGCTGTTGGAATGTTATTGGGCTCGTCATCAAACAGTATTTTGCCCATCATCACACCGTGCTCCCTTAATACCTTTGTAAGAGCACGCGTGTCAATTCCTGTTATTCCCGTGATGTTTTCACGTTTAAGCCAGTCTGAAAGACTTTCAACTGCACTCCAATGACTGTAGCCTTCGCTATAGTTGCTTACAATCAAACCGGAAGCGTATATTTTGTCGCTTTCCATATATGTGGCAATGCCATTAGGCTCGATTTTAAACGGCGGCACGCCATAGTTTCCAATCAAAGGGTATGTAAGTACCATTAGCTGTCCTGCATAGGAAGGGTCGGTAAGGCTTTCTGGGTATCCGGACATTGCTGTGTTGAATACCACTTCTCCGGCAATCGGGTGTTCTGCGCCGAACGAATAGCCGTTGAAGCTTGTACCATCATCCAATAGGAGTGTTACTTTTCTCATTTTTTTAGGTTTTATAGAGTCTGTCATGTATTACTTAATTATTCGTGACGTTTTTTGAATATACGTTTTCAATATATTCGATGTATGTCTGGTTTAAGCGTGCTATTCCGCCTTTGGTCGGATAATTGCCGCTGAAGTACCAGTCGCCTGGCGAGTTTGGGCATGCTTTGTGAAGGTTATCGATAGTTTGGAACACTATTTTTATTTCAGCATGTATGTCGTCAGACTTTAGCATTTCGGCCATCTTTTTTGATATTTCATCATCGGTAAAAGAAGAGTATATATTGCTAACGTAGTTTTGCATTTCTTCTTTGGCCTTGTTTTCCTGTGCCTTGCAGGAGCGATATGTTTCAGTTATTATATTTTGCCGCTGTGTATCTTCAAGAAGTTTTATTGCTGCGCGGAAAGCGATGAATTCTTCCAAATTGGACATATCTATCCCGTAGTAATCAGGGTAGCGTACCTGTGGCGAAGATGAAACTATTACGATTCTTTTTGGATGTAATCTGTCGAGTATTCTTATTATGCTTTCGCGCAAGGTAGTACCTCTTACGATACTGTCGTCTATTATCACGAGGTTGTCAACACCGGACACAAGACTTCCGTATGTTATGTCATACACATGTGCTGCGAGGTTGTTCCTGCTGCTTCCTTCGGTTATAAAGGTACGCATTTTTATATCTTTCCACGCAATTTTCTCTGAACGAATTCTTTTGTTCAGTATTTTGCAGAGCTCCTCGTTTGTAGGTATGTGTTCTAACGCCTTAATTTCTTCTATTTTTCTTTCGTTAAGGTAAGCTTCAAAACTTTCCATCATTCCATAAAAAGCAGTTTCTGCTGTGTTTGGGATGAATGAAAAGACTGTATGTTCTACATCATAATCAACAGCTTTAAGGATTTGTTCGCGTAACTCGTATCCCAACGCCTTGCGTTCCTTGTATATGTCCCGGTCACTTCCTCGGCTAAAGTATATTCTTTCAAAGGAACAATAGGCTGGCTGTTTTGGTTCTATTATTTGTTCTAAGCGTACTTCGCCTTTTTTGTTTATTATTATGGCTTGCCCCGCTTTAAGTTCATGTACGTCGTCGGTTTCAAGGTTGAAAGAAGTCTGTATTACCGGCCGTTCAGAGGCGATAGCCACTTTTTCGTCGTCCTTGTACCAGAATGCGGGCCTTATTCCCCAAGGGTCTCTCATTACTATTGTTTCTCCGCTTCCGGTAATGGCACATATTACGTATCCCCCGTCCCAGTATGGAGAAGATGTGCGGAAGATATTGGCGATATTTATATGCTCCTCTATGTATCGGGTTATTTTGTCGTGCTCTACTTTGTTGTCATGCGCTTCCTTGTACAGTTTCTCGTTTTCGAGGTCGAGGCAGTGTCCCAGTTGTTCGAGCAGCAGGTATGTGTCGGCGTTGTAGCGGGGGTGTTGTCCTTTTGATGTCAGTATGTCGAAAATCTCGTCTACGTTGGTTATGTTGAAATTCCCGCAAATGCAGAGGCTGCGTGCCTGCCAGCTGTGGCGTCTCAGGAAGGGATGTATGTATGTAAGGCCGCTGCGCCCGGTGGTGGAGTATCTCAAATGCCCCATGTAGATTTCGCCTGCGAAAGGGAAGTGCTTTTCGGCATAGGCGGCGTCTTTTTCCTTGTAGTCGGGAATATTCTTAAGACTTTCTGCTACTCTTCCAAAAATTTCCTGTATGGCTGTGTTTCCTGTGGCGCGTTCCCTGTAGATGAATTCCTCTCCTGCCGGGGCTTGCATTTTGACGCATGCAATGCCGGCACCTTCCTGCCCGCGGTTGTGTTGTTTCTCCATCATGAGATAGAGTTTCTCTAAGCCGTAGTTCCAGGTGCCGTATTTGTTCTGGTAGTGTTCGAGTGGTTTAAGTAGGCGCACTAACGCCACGCCGCATTCATGCTTTAACGGTTCCATTGTTCGGTGTGTTGTTTTGAATCAATGTTTGGCAATAATAGGCGACACTATTCTGCAAATTTACTTAAATTACACAATGTGCGTTGCCCGCAGGCGCATAAAAAAAGCAAGAATAACGTTCTCTGTTTAACGTGTATTCTTGCTTTCTCTATTTCTTTTAAACTGTCTAATCGATTATTTTTTTAAATGAGCTTTTACGGCCTCGTTTGGAACCATTTGTTCGTCAAAAATGTAAGCTCCGGTTTTCGGACTTTTTACCATTTTGATAACTTTGCTGTACGAGCGACCGTCTTTCTTACCTGTTTGCAGGGTTGCAACAACTTTCTTTGCCATGATTTACGATTTTACTTGATTTCTTTATGAACGGTCATACGTTTGAGTATGGGGTTGTATTTTTTCAATTCCAGACGGTCGGGAGTATTCTTGCGGTTTTTTGTGGTTATATACCGCGATGTGCCCGGCAGCCCGCTTTGTTTCATCTCGGTGCATTCCAAGATTACTTGAACCCTATTGCCTTTAGCTTTTTTTCCTGCCATAGTCGATTCCCTTTCTTTTAAGCTATTACTTTAATGCTCTTAATATCGCAAAAACCTTTTTCTATTGCGTTACGCAAGGCTGCGTCGAGCCCAATTTTATTGATTAACCGTAAACCTGCTGCAGAAATGGTAAGGCTGATCCAGCAGTCTTCTTCAGGGTAGTAGAATTTCTTGGTAAACAGGTTCACATCGAATGTGCGCTTTGTGCGTAATTTAGAATGGGCCACGTTGTTGCCCATCATAGCGCGCTTTCCGGTGATTTGACAAATCTTTGACATCGTATTTTTATTTATTTTATTCCTTTTGAAACCTGCGCCCGGGAATGCCTGTTGTTAGGTGGGTGCTCTTTTCGGGTTGCAAAGGTACGGATTTTTTTCTAAGTATGAATACTTTCAATGAAAAAAACTTGAGGATTTCTGTTTTTTCTTTCGTAAAGGCGGACAGCCGGCCAAAGTTGGCGTAGTTCGTTTGGCGGGTAACGACTTACGACTGTTGCATGGCATGATATGCTTTGATGTATTTAACAACGGGAAAACGGTATGGAAATGTCTGCTTTCGGGCAGGAAAAAGTGAAAACTCATTTTCAGAGAATTATACCCCTCTCTGAGCAAGGAAAAAATATGTCCGACCTATTTCAAAATATGTCGGACATATTTTAAAATACAAGGCACATATTTTTTGCCGCTTGAAAACCCGTTTGAAAACGGGGCTGAAAATGCGGACAAATAAAGTTTGCCGGTTTATTCCTCGTTGTTTTGTGCCTGCGAACTCAGCAATTCGTGGAGCATCTGCATTGCGGTGAATGTGGCAATCGAAACATTCTTGTCGCGGCCATGGTCGAGCTGCAGCTTGCGCGTTACGATGTTTTCCTCATTTCCAACGGCTATCCAGATAGTTCCTACGGGAATTTCGGGAGTTCCCCCGCCCGGGCCTGCGTAACCGCTAACGGCAACGGCGTAATCGGAATGGAACAGTTTGTTGGAGCCTAATACCAGCTGTTTTACCACTTCTTCGCACACGGATGTCTTTGTCTCGATGAGTTGTTGGTCCACTCCGAGCAGTTCTTCCTTTACTTTGTCGGCGTAACATACAATTCCTCCGAGGTAATATTCAGAACTTCCGGGTGTGGCTGTCAGAACTGTGGCTACACGCCCCGATGTGCAACTTTCGGCCGTAGACAATGTCTTCTTCGACTTCCATAACATTTCGTTAATGTCACGGCTTATTATTCTAATGTCTAAGTTCATGGTTATATGTTTTTATTTTATTGTAACACGTGAATATGCAGGCTTTTCGATAGGACAGAAGTCTTTGTCCAGGTATTTGAAGTACGCCGCAATGGCAATCATTGCACCATTGTCGGTGGTGTATCCGAACTTTGGAATGAACACTTCCCATCCGTTTCTTTCAGCCCTCTCAAGGAACGCCTGCCTAAGTCCCGTATTGGCCGAGACTCCTCCTGCAACTGCCACTCGTTTGATTCCTGTGTCTTTTACCGCGGCTTCCAGCTTTTTCATCAATATGCTTACTACGGTATATTCTAACGAGGCGGCAAGGTCTTCCTTATGGTTATCGATGAAGTTAGGATCTTGCTTTATGAAGTCGCGCAACTCGTAAAGGAAAGATGTCTTGAGGCCGCTGAAACTATAATCGTACCCCGGCATGTTTGGCTTGTTGAACGTAAAGGCATGCGGGTTGCCTTGGCGTGCCAGCCTGTCGATTATGGGCCCTCCCGGATAACCAAGCCCCATAACCTTGGAGCACTTGTCGATGGCCTCGCCTGCGGCGTCGTCAATCGTTTGCCCCAATATTTCCATGTCGTTGTATGCGTTTACTTTTACAATTTGCGAATTTCCTCCGCTGACAAGCAAGCAAATGAACGGCAGTTCTGGAATGTGCGGTTCTTCCTCGTGAGTCTTTATAAAGTGTGCCAGTATGTGTCCTTGCAGGTGGTTAACCTCTATGAGCGGCAGGCCGAGCGATACGGCAAGTCCTTTTGCGAACGACACGCCTACAAGTAGTGAGCCCATGAGTCCCGGCCCTAAGGTTACTCCTATAGCGGAAAGTTCTTCCGGGTTTACTCCTGCGCGTTTCAACGCCTGGTCGATTGTGGGCACGATGTTCTTTTCGTGTGCACGCGAAGCCAATTCCGGAACAACTCCGCCGTATGCTTCATGCACAGCTTGCGAAGCGGTTACGTTGCTTAGCAGGAATCCGTCTCGTATTACTGCTGCGGATGTGTCGTCGCAGCTGGACTCGATTCCTAATATGGTTATTTTGTTCGAGTGCTTTTGCTCTGCCATTTCTGTTCTCGGAGTTTTTTAATAGGTTATAATCTCAAGTCCGGTTTCGGTCATTACGAACGTGTGCTCCCATTGTGCGCTCGGCAGCTCGTCTTCTGTTACTACGGTCCAGTCGTCGGCAGCGTCTATGAAAACGTGCCAGTCTCCCATGTTTATCATGGGTTCTATGGTGAATACCATTCCCGGCACAAGCAGCATGCCGCGTCCCGGTTTCCGTGCGTAGTGTTCTACATCAGGGTCCTCGTGGAATTCCAGGCCTACGCCATGCCCGCACAAGTCACGAACTACGGAAAAGCCTGCTGCATGCGCGTGTTTTGTTATGGCATAGCCTATGTCGCTAAGGAATCCGTACGGCTTGGCTGCTTTCATTCCTATTTCAAGGCATTCGCGGGCGCAGTCCACTAAACGTTGCTTTGCATTGGTGGTTTTCCCGATTACGAACATGCGCGAGGCGTCGCTGTAATATTCGTCAAGTATTGTAGATACATCTACGTTTATTATGTCGCCTTCGCGAAGTATTTCATTTTCGCTCGGTATGCCGTGGCACACAACTTCGTTTATGCTTGTGCATACGCTTTTGGGGAATCCTTCGTAATTCAGCGGTGCCGGTATTGCGCCATGGCTGACGGTGTAGTCGTAAACAATCCTGTCGATTTCGGCTGTTGACATTCCGGCTTTGATTTCTGCGGCTACAGCGTCGAGTACTCCGGTGTTGACAACGCCGCTTCGTCTTATTCCCTCGATTTGCTCTTTTGTTTTTATGAGGTTGCGAGGTGGAACGATTGCGCCGGATTCTTCCGCCGCAATCACCCGGCGTTCCAATTCGGTAGGCTCTTTACCTTCGGGTATGAGCCATTCCCTTTTCCTTTTTATTCGCATTTTGCTCCTTGCTTCAGTTCAGTTACTGAAACTTATTATATAAGGTATTGCGATGAAATGGATTCGTTGTTTTCTATGCGCCTGATTGTTTCGGCAAACATTCCGGCTACTGTCAACTGTTTTACTTTTGCGCAGCGGTCGGTGTATGGTATGCTGTCGGTAAATACCATTTCCTCCAGTGCGGAGTCTTGTATGCGTATGCTTGCAGGGTCTGACATTACGCAGTGCGAGGCAATGGCTCTTACGGATTTTGCTCCGTTTTCCTTCATAATATTGGCAGCCATAGTGATAGTGCCGGCTGTGTCTACTATGTCGTCAACGATTACGACGTTCATGTCTTTTACGTCGCCTATGATTTGCATTTCGCTTACCACGTTTGCGCGCTTTCTTGTCTTGTTGCACAGAACGAGTGGGCAGTCGAAGTATTTTGCATACGTGCTGGCGCGTTTTGAACCGCCAACGTCAGGCGTGGCGATACATAGGTTGTCGAGTTTGAGCGAAGCCACGTATGGAAGCATTACAGTCGAGGCGTACAGGTGGTCTACGGGAACATTGAAGAAGCCTTGTTCCTGGTCGGCGTGCAAGTCCATGGTAATCATACGGTCTATTCCCGCTACGCTCAGCAGGTCGGCCACCAGTTTTGCGCCGATTGATACACGCGGCCTGTCTTTACGGTCCTGGCGTGCCCAGCCGAAATATGGTATTACTGCAATGATATTACGTGCTGAAGCTCGTTTTGCCGCGTCTATCATAAGCAGGAGCTCCATCAGGTTGTCGGAGTTCGGGAAAGTGGATTGTACAAGGAATATGTCGCGTCCGCGTATGGATTCTTCGTATGAAATGGCAAATTCTCCGTCGGCGAATTTTGTGAATAACAGTTTGCCGAGGGGGCAGCCCAGCTCAGCACAAATCTTTTCTGCCAAGTACTTAGACTTCGTACCTGAGAAAACCATGTAGGGCAGTTTTTCGCTCATTTTTATAAATAGGTTTTATTTGTTGTTGTATATAAGTTTTGATATTTCTTTATTCAGAAACCCGGCGTAATAGTCGGAATGTGTTTATCACTTCTTTGAAATCTGTTGTCGATGTAGCATTGAATTTGCTCCAGATAGCGCCTAAGATTGCGCCGCCGCCGAAACCGTAGTCGCGCAGCAATGGTATGTTTTCCGAACTTACGCCACCTAATGCAATCACCTTGCTGTCGATTATTCCGTAATCAGCGGCTTCGCGAAGGGTCTTTTCGTCGAAGGCCGAACTGTAGTCCTTTTTTGATATGCTGTTGAATATCGGGCTCAGGAATACGTATTTCATCTTTTTCTTGTATTGCTCCACTTCTTCCAGAGAATGGCATGAGCATGTGACGTTGCCGTGGTAGTTGTCGGGCAGCTGCGGGTTACGGCTGTTCAAATGAATGCCTCCAAGGCCGTATTTCTTTTTCAAATGGAAATGGTCGTGTATTACTATCCGTTTCCTGTATTCTTCATTAATTAACGAAATCAGGCGTTCGAACAGTACTGCGCTGCTGCCGGGTTTGCGTAAATGCAGTGCGTCGAGTCCTTCGTCGAAGAGCGCATTGATAATAAGGTGCTCTACAACGAAAAAATCGGGTGTCGTTATTATTACCAGTTTCATCTGCACTGTTTGCTTTAAGCAAGGCAAAAGTACAAAATATGTCTGAAAATCTGTAGCATTATTATAAATTAGTTCGAGGGCATTGTTACAAAGTTGTCTTGAAACGCAATTGCGGTTTGCCGCGTCGGTGTTTGTCTGCGTTTTCAGTACGAGTTTTCAGGCAGTTTTCAAGGGGCAAAAAATATGTGCCTTGTATTTTGAAATATGTCTGACATAATTCAAAATATCTCAGACATATTTTTTATTTGCTCCCATGTGGTGTAAACGCATTGAAAATCAGTTTTCACTTTTTTCGACTCCGAAACGGACATTCCCCGCGGCTTTTTGTGCTTTCCGTACCGGCATTTTAAAATGTGGGAAAAGAGGCTAAAAGTAACTTGAAGACGAATGGCGTCAGCCGATGGGTGCGGGTGCTGCCGATAACTGTGCCCGAAGCCCGGGCTTTGAGCTTTTTTAATGATTTTTATGCTGTTAATAATTGTTCCCCGGACGTGGGTTTATTAAATAATAAGTACTTTTGTACCAGAAGAAATGTGCAATCATTAAAATAGGCAATTATGAAAAGGTCTGTTATACTGTTGGTCGCTTTGCTTACTGTTGTTTCCGGGGCATACGCGCAGAGAGATGATATGTACTATCGTCCTTCAAAAAAAGATAAGGTCGACAAGGCTGCCAATACTTCCGAAAAGGCCGCCAATTCGAATACCATCAATTATAGTACGACATATGATGATTATGACGGATATACCGATGACGAGATAGATGCGTATAACCGTCGTTATGACATGTATGGGGATACTCTCTATCTGGGCGACGGAGAAGGCGACAGCCAGTCGTCGTATGACGGAGAATATGAACAGGAGTATTATAATAATGACTACGAATGCACTGCCCGCATAATACGGTTCCATTCACCGTCCATTAGCATTTACTACGGGTTTGGCAGTCCTTTCTATTGGGATTATTATGATTACGTATGGGGGTGGGGAGGTTTCTACGACCCGTGGTATTACGACGCATATTGGGGCTGGAACTGGAGCTGGGGCTGGCGCTATCCGTATTACGGCTGGGGCTGGTATCACCGCCCGTGGCATTATTGGGCGTGGGATTATCGCCCGCATTATCATCATGGGCATTACGGATGGCGCGGAAACGGCGGACGTTATTTTGCTGGTAATGTGCACAGCAGCCGCATAGGCTCGGCAGGAGGCAGAATCTGGACAAGCGGGCGCAATTACCGCGATATGAATTCGGAAAGCTCATCAGCAGGCACGCGCCGCAACTACACATACAGGAACAATCGTTTGTCCGACACAAACAACAGGAACTCGAGTGTAAGGTCGTTCGGAAACCGCAATAATTCGCGTTACAACGACCGTAACACAAACCGCACGCCTTCGCGCAACAACTCGGTATCGGGCAGCCGGCCAAGCACGTCGACCCGCTCTTTCGGTAGCGGAAGCTCAGTAAGGAGTTCACGCTCTTCAGGCGGAGGCTCATTCCGGAGTGGAGGCGGCATGGGCGGAGGTACACGCTCGTTCGGCGGCGGTGGCGGTGGCGGACGGCGCCGTTGATAGTCCGGGTTTATACGCTGAATAAAATGTATTGCAATCATAGGTTGTATGAAAGCATTATAAAGTAGTGAAACAAAAAAGCAGGAAATGAAATTCAAGTTATTTGTAATAGCCATGCTGATGTGTTCCCTTTATGCGAACGCACAGGATATATACCAGGTAGAGCGCGTTACCAGTGAAGATTTGAACGGTACAGCCCGTTTCGTAGGAATGGGCGGTGCCATGAGTGCATTGGGAGCAGATATATCTACCATGCGGACGAACCCGGCGGGAACGGGCTTGCTCCGCCACGCTGACGCAGCAGCGACAATGAGCCTTTCGAGCCTTTCAAAAGGCAATACTTTCGATAACGTTAGCAAGACACGCGCTTCGTTTGACCAGATAGGTTTTGTTTATCCGTTTAAAATTAACAGCGAAAGTTCTTCGCTCAAGTTTGTTAATTTCGGCTTTAACTATCAGAAACGTAAAAACCTGCACATGCTTGTTAATGCCGAGCAGGCTTTAGGCGGTGCGTCGCAAACATGGCAAATGGCTGATATGGCTTCTTTCTGGGGTGGTCCCGAAAAAGGCTCGCCGCTTACTGACGCAGGGTATCAAACTTATCTTTACAACAAGACCGGCACGCAGGACGAGCAGGGTTATGACGAATACAGCGTTTATAATGCTTCGCGCGGCTCATACAACAAAGCTATGACGGGTAGCATACAGGCTTATGACTTTAATGCCAGCCTGAACTTCGAAGACCGTTATTTCCTCGGTTTTACAATAGGAGTTTATAATGTGGACATCAACAGCTACAGCGAATACGGCGAAGTGCTTGATGGAGCAGGCAAATATACTCTCTCGAACGACAGGTCGCTGTCGGGAAGCGGTGTGGATTTTAAGTTCGGAACGATAATATACCCCTTTAGCGATTATACCTTCCGCTTTGGTTTGTCGGTTTCCACGCCTACGTATTATTCCCTGACGGAGAATTGCAATTCCCTCATCCTTTCGAATATCGAAGGAACGGATTATGATTTCCGTACTCAAGTGGGAAATCATGATTACAACATCCGTACCCCGTGGAAGTTCAATGTTTCGGCCGGTGGAACGATAAGCGATTTGCTCGCCCTCAATGCAGAATACGAATATGCCGATTATTCTTCGGCAAATGTGTCGTATGACGATTATGATGATTGGGGCTGGGAAGGCAGTTCTACAAAAGACCGCGAGTTGAATCGACAGGTCGGCAGGTATTTGAACGGCGTAAGTACCATACGCCTTGGAGCAGAGGCCAATGTGGCGCCGTTTACAATCCGTGTGGGATACAATTACGTATCGTCTCCAATGAAAGACAAGGCGTTCCTTAACCAGTTTATAAACAGTGCTTCGCTTGATTATTCCACGTCTACCAGTTATATGAATCTCAGTTCTATTAACCGCGTGACGTGCGGCGTGGGATTCTCCGGCAAGCATTTCTATGCTGATTTCGCTTACATGTATCAAATGCAGGACGGGGATTTTTACGCTTTCTCTACACAAAAAGGTGACGACGCTGTTATGAACGACATCGCTCCCTCGAAGATAAATTTGGATAAGAGCAAATTCCTGCTTACACTCGGATATTTGTTTTAACTAATTAACCGGTTTGGTTTAAATAGGACCTCGGAAAAATTATGTCTGAGGTATTTTAAAATATGTCTGACCTATTTCAAAATATGTCAGACATATTTTTTTTCTTCCTTTTGCGGGTTTTGAAAATTCCCCTGCCGCACCGGCGGGCAAACAACCGGTAGTAACCTTTTCTACTTTCCCGGCCTAAATAGGCAGGAAAATGCAATAATAAAAAAATACAATCGTTATTTAGTACGATACCGATATATTTAATTCGAAAATGATAGAATATTTAAATGGAGAGCTTGCCGAACTTTCGCCTACGCTTGCTGTGATAGATGTAGGAGGAGTAGGGTATGGGCTGAACATTTCTCTGACTACTTTTGACGCACTAAAGGACAGCAAAAAGGCAAAGTTGTATGTATATGAGTCGATAAGGGAAGACGCATATATCTTATATGGTTTTGCTACAAAAGACGAGCGCGAGGTTTTTGTGGCTTTGCTTTCCGTTTCAGGAGTTGGCGGCAATACTGCGAGAACCATACTTTCGGCATTTTCGCCCGACGAATTCCGCATGGTCGTTGCAAATGAAGACTCGCGTGCCTTGAAATCCGTGAAAGGAATCGGACTGAAAACTTCGCAACGAATAATAGTCGACCTTAAGGATAAACTGAAAGCAGGCGGTGAGGCTGCTTTCCCCGTTGCAGGCATACAAGGACGCGAGGCCCGCATGGCAAATGCGGAAGAGGCCATAGGCGCTCTTTCTACTTTGGGTTACCCGGCTTCTGTCTCGCATAAGGTAGTGACGGAAATAGTTAAACAGTGCGACGGGGATATTCCGGTTGAAGAGATAATAAAACGCGCTTTGAAGTTGCTTTGATTTTGGCATAAGTGTCAATCTACGTGTTCCGACAATTAAAATCTGCTTTTCGTTCCATACGGCCGTCGGTCAAAGGGGCGCTGCTTGTTTTCGTTTCTTGTTTTTTTACATTCAAGGGAGCGGAAGCACAAGTAGCCGTGCCGTCTAACGATTCCATAGCCAAGCCTATTTTTGATGTAAGCAAAACATCGCCGGATAATGAAAATGATTTGCGCAACCGTCCCATAGATTTGCGTAATCCCAAGAACATCGACGATACGCCTGAGTACGATGAGAAAACCGGTAATTATAAATTAGGTACGAAGATAGGTGATTCTTATTTAAATACTCCTGTATTACTTACACGCGACGAATATATGCGCTGGAGTTTGCGCCGCTCCATGCAACAGTATTATCAGAGTAAAAACAGCGAGCTTTTCGAGAATGAAGGAAAAGAAAAGTTCGATTTTACGGACATGAAATTCGACCTCGGACCCGCTGAAAAAATTTTCGGTCCCGGTGGCGTGCAGATTAAGACACAAGGCTCTGCTGAACTTAAATTGGGGGCCAATACGACGAGCGTCGACAATCCCACGCTTCCTTTGCGTTACCGTAATACTTTCGGCTTTGACTTTGACGAGAAAATAAACGTCAGCGTTAACGGAAAAGTGGGCGATAAAATGGACATGACGCTGAACTATAACACAGAAGCAACGTTTGATGTCGATTCAAAAGATTTGAAGCTTACTTATGAAGGCAAAGAGGATGAAATAATAAAACTAATCGAGGCAGGTAACATCTCAATGCCTACAAACTTGTCGCTTGTACGCGGAGCTTCGTCATTGTTCGGTGCAAGGGTGGATATGCAGTTCGGTAAACTGAAACTGCAGACCGTGCTGTCGCGCAAAAATTCAACTACTTCGTCTGTAAAATCGAGTGGTGGCAACCAGGTTACCAATTTCGAACTGTCGGCAGCAGAATACGAGGAAAACCGCCACTTCTTCCTGTCTCACTTTTTCCGCGATAATTACGACCGAAGCATGGCGCAATTGCCAAATATTACTTCGGGCATAAAGATTAACCGTATCGAGGTGTGGGTAACAAACAAAACAGGTGCGACTACAAACACACGCAATATAATAGCTTTTACTGATTTGGGTGAAAGCGAACATATAAGCAACCCGATGTGGGCTGGTAACGGTCAAAGCAACCCGCAGAATGCGTCGAATAACCTATATAATACCATAACAACGACTTATGCTGCAGCAAGAGACATAAGTCTGGCTACTCAGACACTTGACGCTATAGCAGGTTTCGCGGGTGGGGATGATTATGAAAAACTTGAAAACGCCCGGAAACTGAATTCTACCGATTACACCGTGAATTCGGCTTTGGGATACATATCGCTGAAGACAACACTGCAAACCGACCAGGTACTTGCCGTGGCCTATGAATATACGTATAGAGGAGTGAATTACCAGGTGGGCGAATTCTCTACGGATGTAAAAGACAATTCGCAGGCGCTTATAGTGAAGGCATTGAAAAATACGTCTAATGTGCCGGCAATGGGCAACTGGGATTTGATGATGAAAAATGTTTACTCGTTAGGAGCAACGCGAGTTCAGAAAGACCGCTTCCGCCTGGATGTGAAAATACTCAGTGACACAACGGGCGTTTACCTGAATTACCTGCCCGAGGAGAATTTGAAAAACACTCCGCTTATACGTTTGATGAATTTGGACCGTTTGGATAATAACAACAAAACCAATCCGAACGGATACTTTGACTTTGTTGATGGTTACACCATTGATTCTTCAACAGGACGTATATTCTTTCCTTCAGCAGAGCCGTTCGGAGAATTTTTAAGGGAAAAGATAGGAAACGACGCCGTTGCCGACAGGTATGTATTCCAAGAACTGTATGATTCAACTAAAACTACCGCCAGGCAGATAGCCGAAAAAAACAAATACATGCTCGAAGGCCAGTTTAAGGCTTCCCAAAAAAGTGGCGAGATAAGTTTGGGCGCAACAGACGTTCCGCAAGGTAGTGTTATTGTTACGGCCGGTGGCATTACGCTTACCGAAGGTTCCGATTATACGGTTGACTATAGCTCGGGAACTGTTAATATTATAAACCAGAGTATCCTTGATGCCGGAACGCCGGTAAACGTAAGTTTGGAAAGTAACACGAATTATGGGCTGGAAAGAAAAACCCTTATGGGGCTGAATTGGCAATATGATTTTTCAAAGGACTTACAATTGGCCGGAACTTTCATGCATTTGTCCGAACAGCCACTTACTACAAAGGTGTCAATGGGAAACGAACCTTTGAATAATACAATTTGGGGATTGAGTCTTTCATGGAAAAAAGAAAGCCAGTGGCTGACGGATTTGCTTGATAAGATACCACTTCTGTCACTTTCAAAGCCGTCGAATATAAATTTCAGTGCGGAAGTAGCACAGCTCATAGCCGGAAATAATAAGGGAGCGCAGGGGAACGCTTCGTATATTGACGATTTTGAGCAAACCAAAAGTAGCATAGACATAAGCACTCCTACAGAATGGCAGCTTAGCTCAACACCTTCGCGCTTTCCGGAAAGCAAATATGTTAATGACGTGCGTTATGGGTACAATCGTTCATTGTTGGCATGGTATAAAATCGACCCTTTGTTTACTCGTCGTAGTTCTTCTCTTACCCCGAGTCACATAAAGAGCGATTTGGAACAGCTATCAAACCACTATGTGAGGGAAGTGTATAGTCGCGAGCTGTTCCCGAATAAGGAACAACGCTTTGGAGAATCGTCCACGCTTTCAATTTTAAATGTTGCTTATTATCCCGAAGAACGCGGACCATATAACTTGGATACAGACTTGGATATTAACGGCCGTTTAAGTAATCCTACGACTCGTTGGGGCGGTATGATGAGAAAATTAAATACCAGTGACTTTGAAACCGCCAATATAGAGTACGTTGAATTTTGGTTGATGGATCCTTTTATTTATACAAGGGAGCAAGCCGGTAATCACTCTGGTGATTTGTATATAAACCTTGGCGAAATAAGCGAAGATATTCTGAAAGACGGAAAGAAATTTTATGAGAGCGGACTGCCTTTAGACAACGATGCTTCTATGTATGTTGAAACAGCATGGGGGCGGGTTCCGTCGCAAAATAGTGTTACATACGCATTCAATACGAGTTCAAATGCGCGTGACCGTCAAGATGTCGGATTAAATGGTTTGTCGAGTGAGGAAGAAGCCAATTTCCCGGCTTATAAAACTTATCTGGATCAGGTGCGTGCCAAAGTATCTACCGAAGTTTACGATTCAATTTTAGCAGATCCCGCAGGAGATAACTATCATTATTTCCGAGGTTCTGATTACGATAGGGCAAGAACCCCAATCCTGGATAGATATAAAAGGATAAACGGAACGGAGGGCAACTCTCCCGATTCGGAGAACTCGCCAGAAAGTTACTCTACCGCATATAAGTCGACGCCAGATGTCGAAGATATAAACCAGGATTATACTCTTAATGAGTATGAGAAATATTTCGAGTATAAAGTTCATCTGTCGCCAGACGGAATGGTGGTCGGACAAAATTATATAGTTGATGAACGAAAAGCCAGTGTACAGTTGCGCAATGGTCAAACGGCAAATGTATCATGGTATCTTTTCCGTGTACCGGTAAAAGAGTATGAAAGCAAAGTAGGAAGTATTTCGGATTTTAATAGCATTCGTTTTATGCGAATGTATCTTACGAATTTCGAAGAACCTATAGTTCTTCGCTTTGCAACATTAGGCTTGGTGCGCGGTGAATGGAGAAGCTACGAACAAAATCTATACGCCGGTTCGGCTCCTTCGGTTAGTGGAACAATGAACGTGGCAGCAGTGAATCTGGAGGAAAACAATGAGAAGAAACCTGTAAATTATGTTCTTCCTCCAGGTATAACCCGTGTAGTCGACCCCAACCAATCACAACTCCTTGAGCAGAATGAACAGGCTTTGCAAATGGTGGTAGAAAACCTTGCCAGTGGCGATGCGCGCGCTGTGTATAAGAACCAATATCTCGACCTTCGCAAGTACAAGCATATCCAGATGTTTGTTCATGCCAACGCTTTGCTTGAAGACAAATCTCTCGAAGATAACCAAGCTTCGCTTTTTATACGTTTCGGCTCAGATTATAAGAGCAATTTTTACGAGTACGAAATACCTCTGAAACTGACGCCCGAGGGAAAGTACGACCGTAACTCAACAGCTTCAAGGCGGCAGGTCTGGCCGGAAGAGAATATGCTTGACATTGATTTGGCTAAATTCACAACGCTCAAGCGCGAGAGGAACAAACGCAAGAGCGAGGGAACAGCGTCGTATTCAGAAGTATTCTCCTCATACGACAGCGACCGTCCTAATAATAAAATAAGCATAGTAGGTAATCCTTCTTTGGGCGAAATCCACACCATAATGATTGGTGTGCGCAATAATTCCCGTAAGCTTACGAACGTTGAGGTTTGGGTTAACGAGTTGCGTTTGCAGCATTATACAAATAAAGGAGGCTGGGCGGCTAAAGGAAACTTGAACGTACAACTTTCTGATTTGGGTACAATCAATTTGGGCGGACACGTGGAAACAGACGGATTCGGCGGCGTTGAAGATCGTGTGGCCGACAGGCGCGATGATAATTTGTACGAATACAATTTTTCTACTAATATCGAGTTGGGAAAATTCTTACCCGAGAAACTTAAATTCCGCGCTCCTTTATATTATTCTTACAGCAAAGAGAGGGTGAAGCCTAAATATAATCCTCTTGACACCGACATGGAATTGGACGACGCAATAGATGCGCTTGCAACAAAGCGAGAAAAGGATTCTTTGAGAAGCATTACCGAAACAACTGTGATAAATTCGAATTTCAGCCTTTCGAATGTACGTTTCGACATAGTTTCGAAAACCAATCCTATGCCTTACGACCCGGCCAATTTCTCGTTTAGTTATTCGCATAGCCATAGGGAAACAACCGGGCAAACCATTGTGTGGGAAAAAGACGACAGCTGGCGCTTTAATGCCAATTACCAGTATTCTCCTAATTTTAAACCCTGGGCACCTTTTGAAAAACTGAAAAGCAATAGTCCGTGGCTTAAACTTTTAAAAGAAGAAAAGATAAATTACGCTCCGCAAAGCATATCCATAAATTCCGATATAACCCGCACGTATTACGAACTGCAGGAAAGAGACCTTGAGCAACAAGGCGCAGGCTCGTCCCTGCCTCTTACCTGGGCCAGCGATTTTCTTTGGAACAGGCAGTTCAAGCTACAATGGGATCTTACTTCGAACATTCACGCTTCTTTCAGCTCGGCTACTAATGCGGAGATTCTACAGCCGTATTCTCCTGTTAACAAGGATTTGTATCCAACAGAATATGAAGCATGGAAAGATTCTGTATGGCATAGTATCAAGAATCTCGGAACTCCGTTGGCTTTCCAGCAGAATTTTGATTTTTCGTGGAAAATACCAATAAACAAAATACCTGTATTCAGTTGGATTACACCCGACGTAAGTTTCAATTCATCGTACAACTGGAACCGCGGCACAAAATTGGAAGACGGTTCAACTTTGGGTAACACCATAAACAACTCAAGGAACATAAACGGAAATGTGAAATTCAATCTTGAGACTATTTATAACAGCGTTCCTTTCCTAAAGAAAGCCCTGAGCCGCACAACGAGGACTTCATCGTCGGCAAGGAGGAAAAAAGACGATGAAAAAGACCGTGTGTTTACGCAAGAAGTACAACTCATGCCTGACACAACAATCACTATAACCCACAACAAGCGTTCGCGCAAGGTGCGTGTGCGTGCGCTGTTGCAGGACGGTAAAAGGTATTCGCTAAAATACAAGGTTGAAAACGCAAACAAGATAACGATTCTAAACAAAGATACCGTCAAACTTAAGGTAACCATAATTCCGGGTAAGCCGATAGAAAACAACACATGGTATAAGATAGCGCAAGCCATGGCCCGTACTGCCATGATGGTGCGTAACATAAGTGTGACATACAAGAACTCTTATAATATGTCACTGCCCGGTTTCCTCCCGAATATAGGAGATGTCTTCGGCCAGCGTTCCGGTTCGGGATTGCAGCCCGGCCTCGACTTCGCTTTTGGTTTTACAGACGAAAGCTACATAAAGAAAGCCATGGACAAGGGATGGCTCATAGCGAACGACAGCGTTACAACACCCGCTACAACGAACGAGAATGAGTCGTTCCAAATACGTGCTACGGTTGAGCCTTTCCGCGATTTCAAAATCGACCTGACGGCCTCGCGCACTGTAAACACGGCCCGTAGCATACAATACATGTTTGACGGAATGCCTGCCACACAGACCGGCTCGTTCAACATAACGACGATTTCCATTTCCTCGGCCTTTGCCTCCTTGGGTAATGCCGACAACAATTATGAGAACAAGACTTTCCGTAAGTTCCTTAATCTGTTGCCTAAATTCCGCGACCGGGTGGAGGCGCAGTATATCGGGGCACCGTATCCTACTAACAGTGCCTTCGCGGGAAAAACGTTCGACCCTGCAAACGGAACGATTTCGCAGTATTCTTCCGACGTTATGATTCCGGCTTTCCTTGCAGCCTATTGTGGCGGTGGAGAAAACTCGTCGTTGGATATATTCCCCTCGCTTTTACGTATGCTTCCCAACTGGAAGGTTACTTATTCCGGATTGGGAAGACTGCGGTTTATGCGCCCGATATTCAAGTCGTTCAACATAAATCATTCCTACCAGTCGATATATGCGGTAGGCTCGTACAATACATTCTCGTCGTTCATGAAGCTAACAGGGTCGAGAGGATTCGTAAACGACGTATCGACAGGCAATCCTGTTCCTTCCTCGATGTTCGACATATCAACGGTTTCTATAACCGAGAACTTCTCGCCGCTGATTGGATTTGATATGACATTCCGCAACAATCTTACGGCTAAAGTAGAGTATAACCGCTCGCGTATGCTCGCGCTTTCCATGACGTCACAGCAAATTTCAGAAGCACGCTCAAACGATTATGTTATAGGCATAGGCTACAAGATAGACGACTTGAAGATATTCAGGCCTAACAGCCGTCCAAAGAGAAGGAACGCACGCAAGTCATCGACTACCAAGAAGAACGCTGAAAATAATGCAGAGGACGAGGACGAAAGTTCGTCGTCCTCAAGTTCGCGGAACTCCGGAACAATCAGCAACGACCTTAACCTACGCCTGGACTTCTCTATACGCAACCAAAGCTCCATTCAGCGTAACATACTTACAGCGCTTTCGCAGGCTACTTCGGGCAACAGCGCGTTCCGCATATCCTTCTCGGCCGACTATACACTGTCGAAACTGATAACCCTGTCGGCATATTACGACAGGCAGACCAACAAACCGCTGCTTTCATCATCTTCGTATCCTACTACCACGCAGGATTTCGGTATAAGCATAAAGGTCTCACTTACGAGGTAGCGCGGTAATGCAACGCCAAGTGCCTTTTGCCGTGGCTGTAGATTTGTTGTGCAATATGCCGGTTTTCCGGTTGGAATTATCGGATGAAATAAAAGAAAAATTATTGCGGAAAAAAGCCTTTTTTCGTGCGAAAAAGTGAAAACTAATTTTCAGCGCGTTATACCCACATAGGAGCAAAGAAAAAATACAAGGCACATAATTCAAAATATGTCTGACCTATTTTAAAATATGTCAGACATATTTTTTGCCCCCTGAAAACCCGTTTGAAAAATGTTCCGGAAAGGCGGACAAATTAAGACACGCAGACTCCGTTACTCATAACAGCGAGTTATGTTTTAGAAAGTTATGAACTTGCGGAAGGGTAACCGCAGACTTTTATCATAATTGCGGGAACGACTTTGTCGGGTACAATTAAAAGTTGGCGGCGAGTATTAAAAAAGAGGAAATAGGTGTGCCGATTTTGGTGAACTAAAGTTAACCAAGAAGGCTGAATTTCAAAATAAATTCTAAAACTCGCGCAGCAGAGAAAATAAAGTTTAAAATGCTGTTTCAACTTTGTGAATTGGCCCTAAATAAACGATAAAAGTGTTTTGCAGTTAGCATGAACTTTTGTACTTTTGGCAAAGAAAACAGCGGAAATACAGTAGTAATTAAAACAATATCTTAAAAACAAAATACATAATGAATACATTAAGCTTACTGTTCATCGGTTCTCTTGGAGCTCCGGAGATTATAATAATAGCACTCGTGGTGCTCCTGCTCTTCGGAGGTAAAAAAATACCCGAACTTATGCGCGGCATAGGAAAGGGTGTAAGAAGTTTTAAAGAAGGTATAAACGGAATAGAAAAAGATATTAAGGACAATACAGACGTCGAGGCCAACGCCAAGAGTGACGTCGAGAAGAACTGATAGTCGGGACTGCCGTTATGACTGCAAAGGCTGAAATGTCGTTTTGGGACCATTTAGAGGCCCTGCGGTGGATGTTGATGAGAGTCTTCATTGTGTTGGCGGTACTGATTGTAGCAGGGTTTGTTTTCATTCCGGATATATTCGACAGTGTTATACTCGCTCCGTGTAACAACGAGTTCTTTCTTTACAAGTTTCTTACGAAAGTGGCCAATATGTGCCCTCTCATACCGGGCGAGTTCAATAAACCCATACATGTCGAGATAATAAACATAAAACTCGCGTCCCAGTTCTTTCTGAACATAACGCTGGCATTCTGGCTCGCATTGCTGGTTACGTTTCCTTATCTTATTTACGAGATTTGGAGGTTCGTTTGCCCGGCGTTGTATGAAAACGAAAAAAAAGGAGTGCGGTGGGCATTCCTGTTCGGCACGATAATGTTTTACGTGGGTTGCGCGATAGGGTATTTCCTCGTGTTCCCGCTTACGTTGAGGTTCCTGTATAATTTCCAGATAAGTGCAACGATAAGCAACCAGTTGTCTTTGGATTCGTATATGAACAACTTCCTGATGCTGATATTCATGATGGGACTGGTATTTGAACTGCCGCTCGTAGCGGTGCTCCTGTCAAAACTCGGCATACTTAACAGAAGCTTCTTCTCAACGTATCGCCGGCACGCCGTTGTGGCGTTCCTTATACTGGCGGCTGTCATAACACCCTCGTCCGACCCGTTTACGCTGACGGTCGTATTTATACCGATATATATATTGTGGGAGATAAGCGCATTCCTCGTGAAGCCTGCCCCAAAAGAGGACAGCACGGATGTGCAGCCGGCATGAGAACAGAAAAATGTTAGTAGAAACAAGATACCATAATACCATTAAACAGATAGTAATATGATAAAAGTAGGGCTTATAGGTTTTGGCAGAATGGGTGAAAAGTATTTAACGCATTTCCAGGAAACAAACCGGTGGGACGTGGCGTATATTTGTGACATTGACCCCGAGGCCAGAAAATATGCAAAGGAAAAATCGCCTAACTCTCAAGTGGTGGATAACGAACAGATAATATTCGAAGATCCCTCGGTAAAAGCCGTGGCGCTATGCACCCTTGCCAATTTCCGTAAAGAACAGATAGAAAAAGCCGTTTATTACGGCAAACATATCATATCGGAAAAACCAATAGCCGACTCCTTGGAAAAAGAATGGGAGATGGTTCACCTTACAGAATCAGCCAATGTGCTTTCTACTGTAAATTTGTATTTGCGCAATTCGTGGTATCACAAGAAAATGAAACAATATGTGGACGAAGGCGAACTTGGCGAACTGGCCATAATAAGAGTGTGCCACATGACGCCAGGTCTTGCTCCCGGGGAAGGACATGAGTATGAAGGCCCGGCCTTTCACGATTGCGGAATGCATTATGTGGACATTACGCGCTGGTATGCCGGCTCGGAATATAAAACATGGCATGCGCAAGGCGTTCGCATGTGGAGCTACAAGGACCCGTGGTGGATACAATGCCAGGGAACATTCGAGAACGGCGTGGTTTTCGACATAACGCAAGGTTTTGTATATGGCCAGATGTCGAAGGTGCAAACTCACAATTCATATACAGAATTGATAGGTACTAAAGGAATTGTACGCATGCGTCACGACTTCAAAACTGCTGTTGTCGACTTGCACGGAGTTAATCGTACTGAGATAACCGGGCTCCCGCATGGCGGAAAAAACATAGATGTCCTGTCAGAACGTTTTGCTAACAGCATAGAAAATAATAAGTTGGATCCGGAGCTGCCCACTTTCCGCGATTCTGCAATAGCGTCCGAGTACGCATGGAGATTCCTTGAAGATAGCCGACAGCATGACTTGCCCGCCATAGGAACACTACAGACTTTGGAAGAAATACGACAAAGACGCAGAAATTTAACCGAAGGATACGGTTTGTTGAATAAAAAAAACCGTAGGTAGTGTATCGCTTTGCGGAAAAAACGTTATTTTTGAAGCAAATTAACCAATAATAACTAACCTAAAATTCACAATCAAAACAAATTAATCATGTCAGACATTTCGAGAAGACAGTTTCTGAAAACCGGAGCAGCAGCCGTAGCCGGCTTGACTATTGCTCCGAGCTCTATTTTGGGCAAAAGTTTTGGACATGTGTCGCCTACTGACAAACTGAATATAGCAGTTGTCGGAATAGGCGGTATGGGTCATTCTAACATTAATGCCGTGAAAGGGACAGAGAATATCGTGGCATTGTGCGATGTAAACTGGGATTATGCAAAAGGTGTATTCGATGAATTCCCCAAAGCTAAAAGGTATTGGGACTATCGCAAGATGTACGATGAAATGGCAAACGAAATCGACGCTGTAATCATAGCTACTGCAGACCATACGCACGCTATTATTACTGCTGATGCCATGACTATGGGCAAACACGTATTTTGCCAGAAACCTTTGACACACTCCGTTTACGAATCACGTCTGCTTACAAAGTTGGCGGCTTCTACAGGAGTAGCTACACAGATGGGTAACCAAGGTTCTTCGTGGGACGGCACAGCAACCGTTTGCGACTGGATTTGGAACGGCGAAATAGGTGATGTTTACAAGGTAGAGTGTGCTACCGACCGTCCTATTTGGCCGCAAGGACTTAATGCACCCGAGAAGGAAGACAAGATTCCTAAGACTTTGAACTGGGATCTCTTTACCGGTCCTGCAAAGCTTAAACCGTACAATCATATTTATCAGCCTTGGAACTGGCGTGGTTGGTGGGAATACGGAACAGGAGCTCTCGGAGATATGGCTTGCCATATTTTGCACCAGCCTTTCAAAGCTCTGAATCTTAAATATCCTACAAAAGTAGAAGGATCTTCTACCTTATTGCTCAGCGAATGCGCTCCGCAGGCACAGCATGTGAAGATGATTTTCCCCGCACGCGAAAATATGCCTAAGGTTGCAATGCCCGAAGTTGAAGTTCACTGGTATGATGGCGGTATGATGCCCGACCGTCCGAAAGGCTTCCCGCAGAACAAGCAATTGATGCAAGACGGTGGCGGCCTTACTATTTTCCACGGAACAAAAGACACCCTTATTTGCGGTTGCTACGGTCAGAATCCGTTCCTGCTTTCAGGTCGTAAACCTAATGCTCCTCAAGTATGCCGTCGCGTTAAAGTTTCTCATGAAATGGACTGGGTTCGCGCATGCAAGGAAGATAAGGCAAGTCGCGTAAAATGTAATTCAGATTTCTCTGAGGCAGGACCGTTCAATGAAATGGTAGTAATGGGAGTTTTGGCAATCCGTCTCCAGGCTTTGAATAAGACATTGGAGTGGGACGGCGAGAACATGCGCTTTACCAATATCGGCGAGAACGAAACAATCAAGACCTGCATTAAGGACGGCTTTACGATTCATAACGGTCATCCTACATTCAATAAGACATGGACAGATCCCGTGAACGCACAGCAGTTTGCAAACGAACTTATCAAGCACAATTATCGTGAAGGCTGGAAACTGCCTGCAATGCCTTAATAGTGCAAGCCTAATCATAGAAAGGAGAAGTTAAATAATCATGAATAAAATAATTTATTCTTTGGCTTGTCTTGCTATTGCTGGCTCTGCAGTATCGTGCAGCGGAGTTAAAGAAACAACGGTACTTGTTTCAAACTCTTTGAATGCACCGCAGATTCAACCTCTTAAATTGTCAGTCGATAAAGGCTATATCGTTCTGTTCGACGGAAAGAACCTTGACGGTTGGCGCGGTTATGGCAAAGACCATTTGCCTAACTGCTGGAATATTGATGAAGGTGCATTGCATTTCTCACGCAGCAACGGTAATGAAGGAGGAGATATTATTTTCGCCCACAAGTTTAAGAACTTTGAGCTTGAACTTGAATGGAAAGTAGCAAAAGGAGCTAATTCCGGTATCTTCTATCTTGGCCAGGAAGTAACAACCACCGACCAGAACGGTAACAAGAATTTAGAGCCTTTGTTCATATCCGCTCCTGAATATCAAGTGCTCGACAATGAAAATCACCCTGACGCAAAATTAGGAAGGGACAACAATCGTAAGTCGGCATCTCTTTATGATATGATACCTGCAAAGCCGCAGAATGCTAATCCTTATGGCCAGTGGAACAAAACTAAAATTGTTGTAAACAACGGCACAATTCAGCATTACCAGAACGACGTAAAAGTTGTAGAATATAAGATGTGGACGCCGGAGTGGACTCAATTGTTGCAAGAAAGCAAGTTTAGCGAAAAGGCATGGCCAAGGGCATTCGAACTGCTGAACAACTGTGGTGGCGATAACCACGAAGGATACATAGGCCTTCAAGACCATGGCGACGATGTATGGTATCGTAATATCAAAGTAAAAGTATTGAAATAAAAAAATAAGTTTATGAAACAAATTTCATTTGCATTTGCAGCCGCATTGATGTTATTTGCTTCGTGCGGAAATAGTGGTAAAAACAATGCAGAAGCAGCTAACGATTCAACTGCAGTGTCCACTGATTCGGCAGCTACCGGTTATAAGGTAGCAGATAAAGCCAATGTCGATATATCCAAGTTCCCTGTTGATAAGGACGGGTACATTGTTTTGTTCGACGGCAAGACACTCAACGGATGGCGTGGCTACGGAATGGACAATCCTCCCAAAAGTTGGGAAGTTCAAGATGGTGCTATCCATTTGAAGGGCTCGGGTACGGGCGAAGCTCATGCAGAAGATGGTGGCGACCTTATTTTCGCTCACAAGTTCCAAAACTTCGAGTTTGAGTGCGAGTACAAGATTTCCAAAGGCGGTAACTCCGGTATTCTCTATTTGGCGCAGGAAGTTGTTACCAACGAGAATGGTAAGGAAGTATATTTGCCTATTTGGCAGTCGAGCTCGGAGTATCAGGTTCTCGATAACGAAAACCACATCGATGCAAAACTCGGCAAAGACGGTAATCGTCAGTCGGCTTCTCTCTACGACATGCTTCCCGCAAAGCCCCAGAATGCTAAACCTTATGGCCAGTGGAACAAAGCTAAGATTATGGTATTCAAAGGCACTGTTATACACGGACAGAATGGCGAGAATGTAGTTGAATATCATCTTTGGACTCCGAAATGGACTGAAATGCTTCAGGCCAGCAAGTTCAAAGAAGGTGGCGAGTTCCCCTACGCTTTCGAACTCCTGAACAACATGGGTGGCGAAAAGCATGAAGGTTACATCGGTTTGCAAGATCATGGCGACGATGTTTGGTATCGTAACATTCGTATCAAGATCTTAGACTAACCGCGTCTTATTCGCACATTAATATAGGCTGCTCCGGTATGAAAACGTCGGTGACGTATAATTCCGGAGCAGTTTTTATTTAACATACAAACAGAAAATACAAAATGAGATACAAAGTTTATTTTTCAGCGTTATTGGCGGCTGTGTTAATGTTTTCAACAAACAGCTATGCCGACAACCTTGCGAAGCCAAAGAAAGAAGTATGTATCCAGCTTTACTCGTTGCGTACAATTCTCGACGGTGTAAACAAAGATGGTAAAGTGTCTGAAAGCTATACCAAGTTGTTGAAAGATTTGGCCGATATGGGTTATACCTCTGTAGAAACCGCAAATTATGACAACGGCAAATTCTATGGACGTACTCCGCAGCAGTTTAAGGAAGATTGCGAAAAGGCCGGCCTCAAGGTGCTTTCTGCCCATACTAACCGCGGCCTGAGCGACCAGGAACTTGCTTCCGGCGATTTTACAGAAGCCATGAAGTGGTGGAAACAGTGTATTGCCGACCATAAAGCTGCCGGAATGGAATATATCGTTTGCCCGTGGATGGGTGTGCCTAAAACGATGAAAGACCTTCTTACACAGTGCAAATACCTTAACGAGATAGGCAAACTGTGCAAACAGAGCGGAATCAAATTCGGCTACCACAATCACAGTCACGAGTTCCAGAAAGTGGAAGGCAAGACAATGTACGACGTGATGTTGGAAAACACAGACCCGGAATATGTGTTCTTCGAAATGGACGTATTCTGGACTGTTTGGGGACAAAACAGCCCGGTCAACTATTTCAAGAAATATCCCGGCCGTTTCAAAATGTTCCATATAAAGGACTATCGCGAAATAGGACAGAGCGGTATGGTAGGCTACGACGCCATATTCAACAATGCCGACAAGGCCGGAATGGAAAATTTCGTTGTGGAGCTCGAGCAGAGCGAGGCTCCTTCGATAGTTGATGGTGTAAGGATAAGCATTGACTACCTCTTGAATGCCGATTTTGTAAAGTCTTCCTACAGCAAATAAAGTAAACGATTAGTTAAACATTATGAATATGAAAGGCAAATTGTTATTGGCCGGAATCGTGTCGATAGCCGGCGTAGAGTGCGCAATGGCACAGGCTAAGATGACTCCCGAAATGACGGAGTGGTACACTCCCGAAGTACCCGTAGTAACACCCGGAACAGTTATTCAGGGCGGCGGTTTCACAGCGCCTTCGGACGCAATTGTGCTTTTTGACGGGAAAGACCTTTCCAAGTGGGAAAACACACAGGGTGGCCCGGCCGAATGGGTCGTTAAAGACGGAGTTGTAACAGTAGACAAGAGTAAGGGCGACATACGCACCAAGGAAAAGTTCGACAACTTCCAGCTCCACATCGAATGGCGTATTCCCGAAGGAATCCAGGGCGAAAGCCAGTCACGCGGCAACAGCGGCGTGTACCTTCAGGGCATGTACGAAGTGCAGGTGCTCGACAATTACAACAACAAGACTTATGTTGACGGTCAGGCCGGAAGTATCTACAAGCAGACAGCACCCCTTGCAAACGCAATGCGCAAACCGGGCGAATGGAATGTATATGATATAATCTACACCGCTCCCGTTTTCAAGGAAGACGGTACATATCGTTCTTATCCGTATGTAACAATATTCCAGAACGGCGTGCTTTTGCAGAACAACACACGTATCAACGGTACAACCGAATACATCGGCCTTCCCCGTGTGGTAAAGCATGGCGCAGGTCCGATACTTTTGCAGAGCCACGGCGACCCCAGTGCGCCCATCAGTTTCCGCAACATCTGGATTCGCAAACTGTAAGAAAACTAAGCATTCTTGCATGTCTGCCTTGGCCGACATGCAGGTAAGGATATTGGAAATTCCGGGCGGCAGGTTCGCAAAGAATTTGTCGCCTGGATTGTTTTTGCCAAATTACCCGGTGCATTAGTTCGAACTATAAGTTTACAACAAATTAATGAGGTTACCGGGCAAGAATCTTCTGTGCACTGCGCCGAGTGTACGGCTTGCAAAACAGACATTCGCGGCAGAGAAAACCCGGACTTGAAAACAGACAAATAAAGCACACGGGAATGTATGCTCATTTTCAGAGGGTTACACATAGGTCTGAGAAAAGAAAAAATTCAAGGCACATATTTTAAAATATGTGCCTTGAATTTTGAAATATGTCCGACCTATTTTGACGCTTCTGCGAAAGTGATGAAAATTTTGCACTATAAAATTGTCTGTATTTGGAGCGTGTTTTCTAAAAGCGTCGACGAACTTCCGGCAAATGATTGCCTGCTTTATTGTATTACTCTCGACTTTCGGTATATTTAGATAATATAGGATGCGTCTCGGTAATACAAATAGAGCAAGCCCTTTTGTATTACTCTCGACTTTATTTATATTTGAATAATATAGGATTCGGTTCGGTCGGCTGCGGCCGAACCGCAAAGGGCGCAAGCGACGGCAAACTTATAACAACCCATAAAACATTCGTTTTCATTTGTCTCTGCACTCACCTTTCACTATATTTGTAATATGAAACAAAAAGTGGATGAGATATTGCCCGAAGGGTGTGTGTATGTGGACGCGAAGACGGCGACCGATGACCGCGGGGCATTGACTTTCGTGGAAAAGGGAGTGTTGCCGTTCAACGTGGAGCGGATATTTTGGATAACGTCGGTGCCTGCGGCTAAGAGGCGTGGCGGACATGCCCATCGTACTTGTATAGAGGCTGTCTTTGCGGCAAAAGGCTCTTTCGATATAATGATAGACGACGGCAAACGCAGCATTACGACACATATTTCGGAAAAAGGGCAGGGCATAATCGTTCCCGCCGGGGCATGGTGTGAACTGTTTAATTTTACGGCCGACTGTGTTTGCATGGTAGCTGCTTCGCAAAGTTATGATCCTGATGGTTATGCCAAGTCGTACGAAGAATATTTGCGCTTGCGGCGCGAAGGGAAATTCTGAACAACGTATTTCCGTGAGAATGTGGTCTTAACGCTTTTGCAGCATGAATAAGAATTTTCAGACGAACAAATGATTCAAGTAGCCAGATATGACAAGTCGCAGGAAACGGAATGGAATAGTTTCGTAGCTTGCAGTAAGAATGGGACATTCCTGTTCAACCGCGGCTTTATGGATTATCATGCCGACCGTTTTACCGACGCTTCGCTTGTGTTTCGCGACGCGAAAGGTGACGTATGCGGATTGCTGCCGGCCAATTACGACCAAGGTTCGCATACTGTGGTTTCGCACGGTGGTTTGACCTATGGCGGGTTGATAATAAGCGGAAAGGTTACACAGGCGTCGGTAAATGAAATGCTTGCTTTGGCTGCCGCGTTTTACGGTAAGGAATACATGGCCCGCAGTCTGATATACAAGCCTGTGCCGTATATATACCACACAATGCCGGCGCAGGAGGACTTGTACGCATTGCATTGCATGGGTGCTACACTGAAATGGCGTGCAGTATCATCGACATTAGTGCCTGCCTGCCATTTACCTTTCAGAAAAGGCCGCAAGGCTTGCATAACAAAGGCGCGGCGTTTGGGGCTTGAGGTAGAACGGGCTGTAGACGGCAATTCGTTGCAGTGCTTTCATGAATTGTTGTCGGAATCTCTTGGTCGCAGGCATAATGTAAGTCCTGTGCATTCCTTTAGTGAGATGAATTTGCTTATGAAGCGTTTTCCGAACAACATACAGCTGTACGTAGCAAAAAAGAATGAGAAATTGTACTCCGGGGCATGGGTTTTTATAACCGACAATGTGGTGCATACGCAGTATCTTGTGAACACCGACGAAGGACGCGGCATGGGTGCAGAAGATATTTTGCTGGATTATCTGATAAACCATGAATTTGTTGAAAAACAGTATTTCGACTTCGGTATTTCTACCGAGAAAAATGGCACTTATCTTAACGAAAACCTGATAAGCATGAAAGAAGGCTTCGGGGCACGGTCGGTTTGCTACGATACTTACGAGTTGTCATTGGTCGAGATGGCACGAAACGGTTGGAATCCTTCGGAGATACATAACAGTAATAAATGAAGAGATGATAGAGTATTTGAAACTTTACGATATAAGCAACCTTTATCAACCTCAGCTTTCCGAAGTTGTAGAGAGGGTGGTTAGGTCGGGAATATACCTTTACGGCAATGAGACCCGGCAGTTCGAGAAAGAGTTTGCCGAATATTGCGGTGCGCAATACTGCTACGCAACTGCAAACGGGCTCGACGCGCTCACCGTTATACTGTTGTCTTACAAACATCTTTACGATTGGCAGGACGGTGACGAGGTTATAGTATCGGCGCATACATTTGTTGCCACGCTGCTGGCTATAATGAGGGCAGGAATGCAACCAATAGTGTGCGACGCCACGTTAGACGATTACCTTATTGATGTAAACAATATAGAATCGCTGATAACTTCGCGCACCAGGGCTATAATACCGGTTCACTTGTATGGTGCTGTTTGCGACATGGAGGCCATACGTGCCGTTGCAGCGGCTCATAAACTCAAAGTGGTGGAGGACGCGGCGCAGGCGCATGGCGGCGTAGGGCGCAATGGCGCAAAGGCAGGTGCGTTGGGCGACGCGGCGGCTTTCAGCTTTTATCCGGGTAAGAATCTCGGCGCCCTCAGCGACGCTGGTGCGGTAGTTACTAACGACGAAGAACTGATAAAAACAGTACGCATTATATCAAATTATGGGGCACATGAAAAATACCGCCATGTTCTGCCGGGAATAAACAGCCGTATCGATGAAATACAGGCCGCTGTTCTTAGGGTAAAGCTCCCTTATTTGGAAAAGGTGATAGCACGTCGTAGAGAAATAGCCGCAATGTACAACCAAGGTATATGCAATTCTTGCGTAATCAAGCCTTACAATGGTGAGACGGGGAACAGTGTCTTTCATGTATATCCGGCTTTATGTGGAGAACGCGACCGGCTTATGCAATATTTGTTGAGTAACGGCGTTAAAACGTTAATTCATTATCCACAAGCACCGTGCAACCAATTGGCTTTGCAGAGTTGTTTGAAAGGCCAGGCATCGCCCGTGGCCGAGCGTATTTGTGACATGGAACTCAGCCTGCCTATAAATTCAGCTCTTAAGAATGAAGAAATAAATACTATAATCGAACTGATAAATCAATTTAGATGATAACCGTAAATATTCTGATATGCACAATAAACAAGGGTGTAGTGCGTATTTTGGATAATCTTCCCGAACCACGAGAGGGAGTCAGCTATATCGTGGCGTATCAGTACACGGACGAGCGATATTGGGAACTTATTCCCGAGCAGCTTACGGCCCGAAAGGATGTAATGTTGGCAAAGCACAAAGGTGTAGGTCTTTCGGCAAACAGAAATTTTGCGCTTCGCCTGGCAACGGCCGATGTCGTTGTATTTGCAGATGACGACGCGCGGTTTTCAAATGAAGGATTGGATGTAATACAAAAGACTTTCGAAGAACATCCTGAATTGGATGTTGCGTTTTTCCAGGCTTCCACTTATACGGGCCGCCCACTCAAAGACTATCCGCAAAAACCGTACAATTACGGTGATTTGCCGAAAGACATGCAGATTTCCGCGCTTGAAAAGGCTTGCCGTCGCACCAGCATACAGGGCAGGCTGCAATATGATGAGCGCTTTGGCTTAGGAACTAAGATGTTCGCTTGTGGAGAGGAACAGATTTGGCTTACCGACGCAGAACGTTTGGGATTGCAGATGAAATATTTCCCTATAAAAATAGTGGAAACCTCCACTATGCTGAAGCAGCTTATGGTGTATGTGGACCCATGCGTGCAACGCGCGTATGGAGCAATAAGCTATTACCGCTATGGAGGCAGAGCACGGTGGATGTGTCTTAAATATGCGTTGAGAGCCTCGCGCCAGGGCAAGGCACACTTCCTTTCCATGTTAAGGTATATGTACGAAGGGATTCATTTAATAAAGAAACCCCACAAGCAATGACGATAGATGTGTTGATATGCACCTGCGGAAGTGGAATTCTCAAGGTCAGTAATGTCCTTACCCGCTCACGCGAAGATGTAAGGTATATCGTCTCGTTCCAGTATGACTATGAAGCGGAGCTTAACCTTATTCCCGACGATTTGTTAAGTCGTAAGGATGTTGATGTGGTTAAGTCAAAAAGCCACGGGCTTTCGGTAAACCGTAATAACGCTTTGCGCTCGAGTAAAGGCGACATAATTCTTTTTGCTGACGATGACAACCGCTATACGTGGGGTGATTTCGACCGTATATTGTATGTTTTTGACGAAAGGCCGGATGTAGATATAGTTTGTTTCCGTTCTGCCGGTTACGATGGGGTATTCTGTAGGGATTTTCCGAAGGAGTCTTTCAACTTGAACCGTATGCCGCATGGATATTATGTACGCTCATGCGAAATAGCCATGCGACGTAGAAATGATTATCCTGAATTTGACGAGCATTTCGGCTTGGGCTCCGAGTATTTGGCTTGTGGCGAAGAAGAGGTCTTTATCCATGACGCCCTTAAACAAGGCTTTCGTATTTTCTATTATCCCCTTACGATAGTAAGGACCGATAGCGATACCACCGGGTCGCAATTCAATAAACTTGCTGCTGTACGCCGTTCAAAAGGTGCGGTATTGGCTGCAATACATGGCGCAGCTGTAGCTTATCTGCACGTCATTAAATATGCCGCGTTTCATGTGCGTGGTATGTCAAGGCTTGTAGCACTAAAAGATATGTGCAAGGGTATAGCTTATGCTAAAAAGATAGGTAGGTGTTAGTATCTGTTATAATACCGGTGTACAACCGTGAGAGTTATATAAGCGAAACGTTACTGACGGTAAAGAATCAAACGTTTCGCCCTTTGGAACTAATAATTGTAGATAACTGTTCCAATGACTCCACACTTGATATATGTCGCGATTTTGCAGTAAAAGAGAGTTGCAATGGTTTTTCGGTAAAGGTAGTTCAGGAAAAACGTTCAGGAGCTTCGGCGTGCCGAAATACCGGTGCACGCGCCGCAACGGGCGAGTGGCTCAGCTTTTTTGATTCCGATGACTTGATGAGCGCCGATTTCATTGCCGACGCTATGAAGTCTGTTTCTGTCGAAACGCAACTCGTGGCAGGAGCTACCAATATGGAAATCAGTGGAAAATTCCGCCGCCGGGTTTTCAGATATAGTAACAAGGTGGAAGAACAGATACTTACAGGCGAACTCTCCACGCAATCTTTCATTATACGTGCTGATTTTTTCGGCTTGACAGGAGGATGGAATGAGAATCTTCTGCGTTGGAATGACTGGGAATTGGGAGTAAGGATACTCTTAATGCGTCCCGTAGTGGCATGGCTTAGAGATAAGTCATACCATGTAGTGCGGGCGCACAGTGACAGTATTACAGGCAACAGCTTTTCTGCTTCGTTTGACGCATTGATGAAGGCTTGCCGGGCAGTGGAACAGGATTTGCAGCATTCTGCAGCCGTTTCGCGAGCAGCTGCAAAGGCTTTGGCTTACCGCGTTTACATGCTTGCAGGAATTTTTAGTCGCGAAAGAACACCACATTCAGCCGTTCAGGCAAAGGAATATGCCGATTCACTGGCATTTAACGGGGTATGCCGGTGGACGGGGCAAATGCTCATGCGTTATGTAGCACGTGGCGGCAGGGGAGCATGGATTGCGGCACGTGCGTTGTCAGCATGGTAGGTTTGCCTGTATAGTGCAAGCTGAATGTAAGGACAAGCGTATATTTTAGCTTATTTACCTATAATCCGATAATGTCCGGAATGTAAAAGAATCTCTTTTTTTGCTTCCGATTCTGCTCCATTAATTGAAAGCGAATCCACTTTGACGGGAAATGTAATTGTAGCATGGCTACCAACAGGTATATTTACTTCTAAAGTGCATGAAGATGTTTCTTTCTCCCAACGCACACTCAATGGGCCATAAGGTGTATCCTTAGAAACCTTTGCCCAAGAAACCTTTTCCGGAATTTGAGGACGTATGAAGAAATGTTTATATCCGGGTTGCTTTTCATCAGGCACAATACCTCCGAGGGCTTGATAAAACCAAGAACCGATTCCGTTATAGCAGTTGTGTATATGGCTTCGTTCTCCGTTCCAGTGTTCCCATGTCGTGGTCGCTCCGTTGTCTATCATATACAGATATCCCGGGTAATCACGTTTTTTTAGCATATTGTACATGAAATTAACTTCATGATTCCGTGTTGCCCATTCGGTAATTACAGGAATGCCCACCAAGCCTGCAGATAAGTGTCCTTTAAAACGTTCTTCTGTTACTTGATATAATGTCTTTTCGACCTCTGGAATCAAATCTTCCGGAGTAGCCCCGCATAACATAGGATATACCAAATCGATTTGCGTACCGGAAGAATAGCTTTTGTGCTCCGGGTCATAGAATGTATCTTGTATCCGTTTTATAAGCTCTCGGTAGCATTGCCCGTAATGAGACTTATCTGCTTCCTTTCCTAATACTTGGGCTATCTTTTCCATCGTTTGGTAACAAATAGCGATGTAGCAATTGTTTACCACATCTATGGATGACGGGATAGTCTGGTCTATTCCGGTAGGAGTTGCCCAATCTCCCAAATACCAATTGCGATAAGTCTGGTCCGGCCATTTCTTCAATAATCCATTGGGTGAGTGTATTTCCACATACTCTAGCCACCGTTGCATATAAGGATAATAACGCTCCAATAACCGGCTGTCTCCATAATTAACATACGTTTGCCATGAAGCTGTTATGATAAATCCGCACCAATACGGGCCCCCTCCGGCGGCAAACGGATTGGGAGCCGTATGGGGCATATCCCCGTCTTCACGCATACAATCGCCCCATGCCTGCATCCAATTCATATACGTAGGTGCCAAATTAAACAAGGTTTGCCCGGTTAGTGTAGACGCATTCCCGTCTCCACCGTATCCCAATCGTTCAACGTGCGGGCAATCCACCATATCCCCGCCAATCATCAGGCATTCCAAGGTATAACGTATCATGTCGTGAATAGCATTCAAGTCATTATCCGAGCAAGAGAATGTAGATTTCCCTGAATAATCGGTATGAATCAGGCATGCTGTAACATCCGATAATGCCGGAGCCTCTTTAAGGTTAGATATTTTCAGGTAACGGTAGGCATGATAATTGAACTTATTACAAAAGGTCTCGTTTTCTTTCCCGGAAGCGTAATAATAGTCCTCATAAATGCCATCGCGGAATTGACCTTTTTCATCCAGGAAATCGCAATAACTGATTCGTATGCGCTGTCCTGCTTGTAACTGGGGAAAATTAATCTTCGTCCATCCGGTGAAATTCTTTCCCATATCGAATATCAAGGCCGTATCCCCGGAGGCCATAACCGTTTTTGGATGCCATTCTTCTTGAATTTGGTTCATCTCAACCATTTGAGGCGTAACCTTGTGTTCCGGGATGTTAACAGTCCTGACTTTTCCCCAATCCGCTTGGTTTAGTGATTCAGTAGTCATATCCGTCAGGAGTTGGGAAGCGTCTATGATTTCTCCTCCCAATTGGTGTATTCTCCATGTGGATTGATAACCACTTTCCCGGGCTCTCCAATAAGAGTCCGTAATTAGCATGGTAGAACTATTTCCTTCTTTGATTTCTTCCATTTGTGCTTTAAAGAAAGGGCCTCCTTTTACTACGCCGGGCAATCCGTCATGATACCAACCTTGTCCGAGCCAAACAACCAAGTCGTTCTCGCCATCTCGTAGTAAGCCGGTTACATCATAAGTGACTGTTAAAGAACGCTTGTCGTATTGTGAAACCGCAGGAGTCAATACCGCGTTGCTTATTTTTTCGCCATTCAGGTAAGCCTCATGGTATCCCAAGGAGTTGACATGCAGCAGCACTTTCTCTTCGGAGCGTTTCCAAAGAAAAGTCTTTCTGAACTGTGGAGATTTAGGCTCGTCTCCCGTAGGTTCAATTCCGATATATTGCGCTTTCCAGTCTTTCGGCTTCAACAGCCCTATCGCGAAGCAAGCCGGCTTACTCCAATCCGTCGCTTTACCCTCTTTGTCCCAGACACGCACTTTCCAATAAGCCATATCCTTGGAAGTTAACGGCTTTCCTTGATAAAGAAGCCCTGTTGATTGTTCCGAAACAATTTTCCCGGAATTCCACAAGTCTGCTTTCCTTTCCGATAATAATTTCTCTGAAGAGGCAACTAAAACCTGGTAGGCGTGTTGCTCCTCTCCCTGTTCATTGGAGGTAAGAATCCAACTTAAGTGTGGTGATGTATTATCTATACCTAAAGGGTTAACCAATGATTCGCACCGTAATTCTCCTACTTGCAACGCAGACGTTGAATTACACGAGACAAAAAGGGCGGTGCAAAACAGATAAAAAAGGTTTCCCAAAAACGACTTTTTCATGTTATTTTCTCTGATTTGATTTTTTCAAAAAAACTTTACCCGGTCCAATCAGCCCGGTACATGTAAATGCTTTTAAGCAATAGTGGCTTCAAATTTAATAAGATTTATTAGTATTATCTTGTTTCCTTGGGTTAATTTAATATTACAGACCGAGCGGTGTGCGGGACGTAAACGGAGGTGCGGAAACGCGGCGTCGAAGCGGACAAATCCCAAGGCTGGGAATGAAAACTGTGTTACAGTTTTTTACGCCCACGTGGGAACAAAGAAAAAATATGTCTGACATATTTTGAATTATGTCAGACATATTTTAAAATACAAGGCACATATTTTTCACCACATAAAACAAGGGGCAAAAACTAAGGCTTAAAATGCGGACAAATCGGATGTGCCGGCATGGTCAGTCCAACTGAAGCGCCGGATCGTTTTTGGCTTTTATTTTTGCGTCTATGCGTTGCAGCCAGAAATCGACGTACTGTTGCGCCACCTTGTCGGCGTCGTGGTATTTGTGTATATACTCTACGCTTTGCCGCGAAAGCTCGGGAATGCGTTCGCTGTGTGTCACGAGGTTCTTCAGTTCGTTGTACACGCTTTCTTCGTTTGGCAGCACGTTTATTATCGGTCTCAGTTCTTTTTCGCCGAGTATCTCGTAGTTTTCTTCCTCGCCGCCACCAACAACCACAAGTCCTTTTGCCATGGCCACAAGGGCGTTCATAGCCGGAGTGTAGGAATAAAGCTGGTCGAGTATAACATCGCTGGAATTCATGAGGTTTTGGTACTTTTCGAACGGCACTGATTCTACCTTTATCATTTCGGCTTTTTCGGGATATTCGCCAACAACACGTTCAAGTGCGCGCAGCATTATGTCTGTGCCTTTGTATTGGCTGCGGCTTTTCTGTATTCCTATAAAGAAACGTACACGCTCGTGCGGCGTGGCTGTCTTGGGCGTTACTGTGCTTAGGTCTATTGGGAAGGGTATGAATTTCAGCTTGCTTTCAAAATATGGCTTGTAGGACGCATAGTATTCATACAGGCCGGCAATAATACCGTCACAATTTTGTGCAATACGGCAATTCAGCATGCCTTTTACTCCGCTTCCCCATTCCTTTATCCATATGTCGTTTTCGCCGTCGTGACGTATTTGGTTGCCGAAGTTGAAGTCGCTGTATCGGAACGTCTTGCAGTCGCAACCGGCATGAACCCAGAAGTGATCCATTCCGAATGCTCCGAGGAACATGGATTTGTTGCGCTTGCGCAGCAAGTTGTATATAGGATTTATTCGTTCAGCTTTCAGCGGAAGGAATATGGGGTTTATTATCTGTACGACATCGTAGTCTTTGAGCTTGGGCAGCACTTTCATGAGCCTTCCCACGAATGCCGTGGTGCCGCGTACTCCCAAGTCGTAGCGTCGCACGTCGATGTCGCGGTGGTAGTTTTTCCAGTTGTCACCGTCGGAAACTACGGTCACTGTGTGCCCTAACCGCCTCAGCCCGCAGGCCAATGCCCAGTGCACGTTGCTGAACTCGCCTAATAGTAGAATTTTCATGTTGTCGGTTTTGTTTGTTGCCTGCCGCCTTTCGGCTACGGCAGCCTGTTGCCCGAGTGCCTGCCTGTTTCTTGCGGCCCGGCCTGTTCCTTTATGTATTGTTCCATTTCGGCGGCATGGCGCCTGAATGTATATTGTCCTTTCCTTATGGTGCTCTTGCCGAAGTTTATGGCGTGGTGCGGGCATGAGTGGTAGCAGTTGAGGCAGCCCTCGCAGTTCCCTTTCCACGAGGGGCGGCCGCCGGTAAGGACGATGTTGCTTACCGGGCACGACTTCTGGCAAATGCCGCAACTGTCGCATTGGCCGTTTACGTTGAATGGCTTGTCTTTTACGAGAAATTTATAAAAAAGGTTTCCCAGCACGTATGTCTTTGTACGCGGCAAGGCTCCTTCGAAAACTTCGGTGCGTTTGCGCCGGGCGTTTATGTCGGCCGCAATCTGGTATATCCTTTTGGCAGCGTTGCGGTATTTTTTTCTCCTTAGTTCGTCTTTGTCCACTTCAAAGCCCGGCAGGCACACATATACGTCGGGCATTATTACCGAGTAGGCACTGTCTATTCCTATTCCACGCAGCAGCATGAGGCGGCGCAGTATTTTCAAGGTTTTCCCGCAGTCAGTGCCGCATGTCATTATAATGTAAACAAATCGTCCTTTTGCGGAGGCAGCGTCAAGCGTGGCACAAAAGCGCCTTACAATTTTTGGTGGCTGCCACCCGTATACGGGAAAAACAATTCCGAGGAAAGCACTGTTTTCGTCTGTGGAAATGGGTTCTTTTTCCGACATGCTGCATACGCAGTCGTTTGTAAGTGCGGCGATTTCCTGTGCAATGAATCTGCTGTTGCCCGTTCCGGAAAAATAGTATATCATTTTTTAGTGGTGAATTACCTTAGTTGTTTCTTGAATACAAAACAATCGGCGAACACTTTTTCCGCTTCGTCTATAGGCCTGTCGAAAATACCATATATTGCACTTCCGCTGCCGCTCATCGACGTATATATCGCCCCCATGTCGTATATTGTTTGCTTAATGGCTTTTAATTCGGGATATAACTTGAATACGGTTGTCTCGAAGTCGTTTCTTATCGTAGAGTGCCAATTTGTGATGTCGCCTTCCACGCATTTTCGCAAATTATAATCCGGCGTTTTTGGTGATATGCCCGAGTAGGCTTCGCGTGTGCTTACGCTTATTGACGGTTTTACCAATAGGAAGAATTTTCCGCTCAGTCTTACGGATATGTTGGAGAAAACATCGCCAATGCCTTCGGCAAAAACAGGCTTCTTTCGTATGAAAAACGCGCAATCGGCTCCATAGCGTGATATGCGTCTTTCCATCTCGTCTTCTTTCATTCCGAGGCAGAACATTTCATTCATGGCCTTCATCATCTCGGCGGCATCACTGCTGCCTCCTCCCAGTCCTGCGCCAATGGGTATCTTTTTGTACAGGTAGATTGAGAGCCGGGGAAGATTGTATTCGCGGCGCAAATCGGAGTATACCAGATATACAAGGTTGTGCAAAGGGTCTTCGCCCTTAGGCATACCGATTATCTGTATGTCTTCCTTTTCGTTTCCGTGTAGTTCCTTTATTTCCAATACGTCTGTTAATGGAATGGGGTAGAATACCGTTTCAAGGTTGTGGTATCCGTCGGGGCGTTTGCCGGTTACGTTGAGCCCTATGTTTATTTTTGCACAAGGAAGCGAAAGCATTGCGAAATCAGTTTTATGCTGTAAAGGTAAGCATATTTTATAGCAAAAAGCCACCTGCAGGCGGTATAAGCGGAGTAAAATTGATATTTTTGCAGCCTGTTAACTAAAATCAAGATAAAATAACCTAATATGGAAAGGGACAGTATAGATTTGGGAACTGTAAAGGTGTCGCGGTTGTTCAGAAAGTATTTTATCCCGACACTTATAGGCATGCTGAACATTGCGGTGGCAACGACCGTGGAAGGTGTGTTTGTAGGCCATAAATTGGGAAACGACGGAATAGCGGCTGTAAACCTTGTAATACCTTTGATGTTGCTGTTTACCGGAATAGGGCTTATGCTGGGCATAGGCTGCTCGGTGGTTGCGTCGATACATTTGGCCAAAGGCAATGTCAAGGCGGCACGCATAAACGTAACACAGGCATTTATCGCAGGCAGTTTGATAGTAATTCTTCCGTCGCTGCTTATGCTGATATTCCCGCGTCAGACGGCTTTGATTTTAGGTTCGTCGGAGTCATTAATGCCCATGACGGTAGATTACCTGGTATGGCTGTTGCCCGGTTTCCTGTTCAATATGTGGATTGACATAGGTTTGTTTGTAATAAGGCTCGACGGTTCGCCGCGCGTGGCTATGTTCAGTAGTGTGGTGGCCGGCGCTTTGTGCGTGTTGATGGAATGGCTGTTCATCTTTGTGTTCGAATGGGGTATAGTGGGTGCGGCTGTCGGTGCGGCATTGTCCATGTTCGTCGGTGCGGCTATAGTAGCCGGGTATCTTGTATTTAAAGTAAAGGTACTGAAGTTTTACAGATTGAAATGGTCGCGGAAAAGTTTCCGTATTTCCATGCGTAACATAGGGTACCAGAGTCGTATCGGCTCGTCGGCCTTACTTGGCGAGGCAACTATGGTTGTTTTCATGTTTGTGGGCAACCATGTTTTCATGAGCTATTTAGGCGATGACGGAGTAGGGGCTTTCGGCATAGCATGCTATTATATGCCGTTTGTCTTCATGATAGGCAATGCTATAGCCCAGTCTGTTCAGCCTATTATAAGCTACAACTACGGTGCAGGAAATACCGATAGAGTAAATGAGGCTTTCCGCCTTTCAGTGAAGACCGCCATTATATGCGGCGTAGCGTCGACGGTTGCGTTCGTCTGGTTTCCGGCAGCGTTGGTAGCGTTGTTTGTAGATGTTTCCATTCCTGCCGCCGGAATAGCGATTGACGGTTTTCCTTATATAGGGGCAGGCTTTGTGTGTTATGTAACCAATTTGGCCGTGATAGGGTATTACCAAAGCGTAGAGAGGTTGACTCCTGCTACTGTTTTTGCCGTTCTCAGAGGATTTGCCATACTTGTGCCGGCGTTTTTGATTATGCCCGCCGTATTGGGCACTAATGGAATGTGGCTGGCAATGCCGTTTTCCGAGATAGTTACGTTTGCGGCTATAGTTGTGTTCTTAGTGTATGAACGGCGCAAGGCCTGCACGCGGAGTATGCCCCGCTGAATCGTCTGCCCGCTGTGTGAAAGGAACTATAAAGCCGGATTATGTGCTGTGGTAACGGAAATACGTGTTTTTTGTCTGCGTTGTTTTTACACGGTTTTTTAATAGGGCAAAAAATAGGTCGGACATATTTTAAAATACAAGGCACATATTTTAAATTATGTGCCTTGTATTTTTTCTTTTCTCCTATATGTGTATAATTGCCTGAAAATGAGATGTGATTCCGTACTGCTCTTTTTGTCTGTTTTCCGTGCCCTGTTTCCAGCTGCTGCGGATGTCTGTTTTATACTCCGCACATGCAGCCAATCACTTGCACCGACCAAGGTGGCTAACGGAATAACCCGTCACGCAAGATTTGCCGCCCATTACTTTGCTATGAACTTGCGGCCTTTGCTTACGTACACGTTGCCCGGTATGGTCTTCAGCACACGCTGTCCCGAAAGGTCGTAAACCGCAGCGTCACTGTTTCCATTTTCAGCAGCACCGTCCATAGTAACCTTTATTATGCCCACCTGCTCGTCGGTAAGCTCAACAATGTCCTTGAACGTGGGGGCCAAGGCATTCTCGCGGTAAACGTTCTTCATGCCCTTGGGCACATACAGTATCGTGTTGGCAAAGTTGTAGTTCGGGTAATCACCAACGTAGATATGCGGCTTGCCGAGAAGGTACAACCCGTCAAGGTTGTCTATCACCTTTACCGTCTGTTCGTCCTTGAGTGTTACTTGCGCCTCCAAATCCCAGCCGCCGCCGTTAACTACTATTTTCTTTAACTTCTGGCAGTTGCGGAAATCTGGCAATTCGAACGTGTTACGTCCCTCGTCCGGTCCCCAAAAAGTAGCGCTCTCCAGGTTCGCACAATCGTCAAAGGCGTTGGATGCATTTACATACGACAGCGTGATGTTCTTTATACCGCTCCCCACGAAAGCCGAATCTAAAACCCTCATCTCGTCTACTCCTTCGCTGGAAACATACCGTCGATATAATTCGTAAGGTTCGCTACAAGTCACGACGTCGCACTCCAAGCTACGGCAATTCTTGAAAGCGCATGTGTCGGCTCTTTTAACCTTAAACGGGACACCATAGCCTTGGGAGTTAATGCCGATACCTTTTAGATTAATACAATCTTGGAATGCACTCTTTTCGGCATAATAGCTATCGTTTGAGTAAGTATCATTAACATTTATGTATTCCAGTTTTTTACAGCCTTTAAAGCTCGCCGTGCTGCCAATTTCGCCAGAATTATGGGAGTGCATGTCAATTGATTCTATATTTGCACAATTCTGGAATGCCTTAGCTCCGACCCTTGCGTTAGGAATCGATATGTGGCCTGAAAGGTTTTCACAACCATCAAAAGCTCCTTCGCCTACAGCAAATGCATCTTCTCCGTTGAAATAGCGCAGGTTCTTGCAACCAAGGAACATGTACTTACCTATCGCCCTAAACATGTGCTGGTTCTTGCAGCGAAACGTGTCGAGTTTAGTGCAATAGGCAAAAGCCGAATCACCAAAATAAAAACTGTTGGGAAGTTTAATCCCGGTTTTATCATATACCATAACGCTGTCATCTCCGAAATCGCACACCTCCAAATTCTCACATCCGTAAAAAGCTTTAGAACCGACACAGATAACCGGAAGCTCCTCGATACGTGTTCCCAACCCAGGAATGTCCATGACCCCCACCGTATACCCCATTTCCGGGAGGAACGCACTTATAGGCTGATATCCGAAATTTCCGCCCCATTCAGGAAACGTTATCTTGACACGTTTCAGCGTTTTACTGCCGTTGAAAGCGTTGCCCGCTATGCCGCGCAGGCTTCTGTCGGTCAGTTCCACGCTTTCTATTTGGTCGCCCCACTGGTTGGCCATCAAGTAGTTCAGATAAGTTTCCCCACTGCCAAATCCTACACCCTTGCCACGCTTGGTATAATTCTTGATTGGCATCCCCTCGTACATTACCGTCTTTGCTATCAAAGCGGGAATCCGTCCCTCCAAATTAATTTTTGTAGAATGATCATCAAAATATCCTATTTTGTTATAAGAATAAGAAACTACATTATTTCCAAATCTATTGTTTAACATACACTCATAATCTCCTTCTACGTACAAGGTATCTACGTACAGTTTCTCGCCCGAGGAACTATAAACACCGCGTATCATATTGGGGATTGTAAGGCTGTTCAAGTGGTTCTTTTGCTTTATTATAAAATCAAGATCCACGAAAAACAAATTTATATCCGGCATTGAGGGGATCTCAAAATTGTCAGAAATGGGAGTTTTCACACCTACCAAAGTATTAGCTACGCATACTCCTGCATCCAATCCGTATTCACTATCACGAAAATATAAAGCGTCCGAGCCGAGTATTGGAACACTAAATGTATAATACTCACATGTTTTCGTAAACTCGTAGTCCCCACTTTCCCATTGATTACTGAAAGTACGCCATGAACCATCACTAAAACGATTAAACATGTCATCATAATGACTCACTAAATAGAATTGGTCATAAGTCGCGGTATTCCAATCGCGGACTACCCCTGGCCATGCCGTGCTTCCGCTATACTTCCAACCAGCTCCTTGGGAGAAAGCAGGAATTGTACATATTGCCGCTATAATCAGCAAGTAAAAACGTTTCATGACAATTGATTTTTAAAGTTTCCTTTCAACTTTGTCCATTAATAAAAACATCAGAGACTCGTCAAGCCGGGTTCGCTACATTGCATATTGCCGCTAAGGGCAACGGCAAAGGCGTTGGTTTCCACAACATAACTTATATCCGTATAACGGTATGCGCCGTCGGTGGGAGCATGGGTTACGTAATCTTTTGGGGATATTACCTTGAACTTGTAAGCCCCGTATTTCCATATAGAACCTAAGGGAAGGATTGTATTCCCAACACTTATTACATTACTGTCTGCCGTCTTTGTAAACGCTACTGAACCCGCGCACTTGTAACCCTCTTCGTGACAAAGATATTTTTTATCACCTACAGTTATAAAGTCTCCCTTTTTGAGCAGGTATGAATCGCTTTCAGTTAAATCCACGCTGCGGTCGTCAATCAGATTGTAGTTCATGTCAAGCGGGGTGTCGCTGAACATCACTACTATTTTGCCTATGAAGAAACGGCCTTCTATCGGCATTAGTGTACCGACCCTTACAGCAATGGTAATTTTCACTTTATCAATTGTGCCACCACTATATATATCGAACTGTTGCCGTACATTATAAAAGCCGCCTTTATCATAAAGGAAGTACGTGTAGGCTCTTTTTATTTCCGAATTTCCGGCATATTGAATTTGATTACAAATCACAAAATCACCCGAATTGCATTCGTTGATTAGTGGGAAGTCTATGGTTACATACCGTATTGGCTCCTTATAATTAGCAAGAAAATCATAGTCGAAATCCTTTTGCATTACTACGAGATTGTACTCAGAAGTTACGTTCTTCTCGTAAAAATACCGCATTAACATATTGCCCATGGGGGTCTGCATGTACGCGTTTGAGCACTCTCCCGCTGTCGCATTAGGGTTGACTTTGTAATACGCTTTTATGCTATTTTCCACCAATGGTCGGGCTGGCAACTCGCGCAAATAAACTGAACCTATCGGAAAGCGGTCTGCGCCGTTTGAATCGAGCGCCTCGGCTATCTGCAACGATTTGCCATGGTAGGGGATATTCTCAAAAATGCAGTTGTGCACCTCCGCATCCTCGTCGGTATTGAGGATTACACTGTCGAAATAACATAAGTTGGAAGCTTTATATCCGCCCGTATTACCGTCTGTGTTGTTATGCTGCATTGTTACCCAGTTGTTTGGGTAGAAGCCCTTTACGCGCACAAGCCTCGGGCGGCTTTCCTCGAAATGGTTGTAACGTATCACGGCAGCCGCCCTTTGGCCCAATTCCAAATCCACGGCAAATACACCGGGCTCAGACTTGTTTTCCCTTTCAAATCCCCTTAAGCCCTCAAGATTGTTATACTCCACGCGGCACGGGCCTTTGTTTACAGCAGTTTTCATTGCGAAACCGTTGTTATGGCATTTGTTGCGTGTAAACTCCAACGACCACGAAGTCTGTAACGTCGGCTCGGGAAGTACGTACCCGGGCGTAGGTGTCAGGTCCGGACGCACTCTGCTATGAAGACAATACATGTTATAGAGAAACGCGCACTCGTTTATGCGGAGGTTGTTTACCGGGTAATCTATTATAGAATTTATGTGAATGGCGTAATAGAAATTCCTGAAATGGCAGCGTTCTATTATGAACGGCCACAACGGGCCACCGCAATACGAACAGAAATTTATACCTGAAGGCAGGTAATCTTTTTCCGGGTCATAATCACTCCATACGAATCCTTCTGTCCATAATTGCAAGTCCGAAATGATGATGGGGTCACCCGGATTTTTGGAATCGGCATACGAATTTGGGTAAGTTATGTCGTCACCCGGGTCATGCTCCTCTCCTATTGTAATAAGGTTTTTGCCTTTAGAGCAGAACAATGTACTCGTGCGCGAATTCCAAATCTGAGACCTAATACGTCCGCCCTTTTTGTCCGAAACACTGATCCACTGGTCTTCGCGCAACAAAGCACCGCTTCCCTCGAGGCGCAAATTACCTTTGTGTATCACAATGCTTTCCTCCACAAAGTAATTCGCAGCATTGAACTTTATCGTCTTTATGGAAAGTTCTTCCGCAACGCGGATCGTTTCATTGATGGCAGCACTGTTGTCGGTACATTTTCCTTTGTTATATTGGTCTAATTGGATTAGATCTATATAATAGGGAGGAAGATCGTTATCATTCCTGTCCTTTTCGGCATACTTAAACACAAGGTCTCCTTTAGCACCGAACCATTCGGGGCGTAAAAAAGGTACATTTAGCACCATGTCTTCTGCAAAAGTAACAGTACATTTCCCGTCAGCACCTAATTGGAAAAGTTGTTGGCAAGTATCTTCGATACCGACAATGCCGCTCAACGTCCCATTACCGCCCAGCGTACCGCCGTTTGCCCTCAGCACGTCGCCCGGTACGAAGTAAAGCGTCTTGCCGCCCAAATCCACATCCTCCTCCAAAGATATGAGTGACGGGGAATGCGATTCATTCAATAACACGAAGTTGCTTTCACTTAAACTGCTTTCGTTTAGGGTTATTTTTTCCATACTCAATACATTTTGTCATAAATTACGCTGCTAATATAAAACAAACTGTATTCTTATTCAAGGGTTCTGTCTATTTTTTTACACCAATTAGTAATATTTTTGAATTAATCGTATTCCGGTCTGAAAACACAATCTCTCCATTTTCCAAAGTCCTGCTGCGGGCGGTGGTTGATACATGCCTAATTCAAACGCATTTTCCATGTCGGCATTACCGGTAAAAAAACAACGGCAAATTTTGCACCATTTCGGGGCGTGGCCAAAAATAGGTCGGACATATTTTAAAATACAAGGCACATATTTTAAATTATGTGCCTTGTAT
>ERZ791923.510-NODE-510-length-56706-cov-5.175813_pt1 | contig 56706 bp, 65 predicted proteins | sample MGYA00510133_ERZ791923 | MGnify/ENA primary metagenome ERZ791923 (study PRJEB30046, sample SAMN00792106) | human gut metagenome | study: EMG produced TPA metagenomics assembly of the A metagenome-wide association study of gut microbiota in type 2... | reverse complement strand
TGGGCTCATAACCCAAAGGTCGTAAGTTCGAGTCTTGCCTCCGCAACTCAGTAAGCCTTCGGTTTTTCAGGATCGGAGGTTTTTTATTTTTACTTCCTCTAAAATTTATTAGTTCTATTTAAACCCGGCATGAACTCTCCGGCACATTTGTTGTTATTCTATATATGTATTAAAATCAGAAAAAGAAGCAGACTTAATAACATATATAAATATGGCCTATATAGATTATTACAAAATTCTGGGGGTAGACAAAGGCGCTTCGCAGGACGACGTCAAAAAGGCGTACAAAAAGCTTGCACGAAAATACCATCCCGACTTGAACCCGAATGATCCGGACGCTCACCGCAAGTTTCAGGAAATAAATGAAGCCAATGAGGTACTCAGCGACCCGGAGAAACGGAAGAAATATGACCAGTACGGAGAAAACTGGAAACACGCTGACGAATTCGAAGCCCAACAACAGCAATATCGCCAATACCAGAATGGACAAGGCGGAGGAGCCTACTGGAGCAGCTCCGGTGACGGCAGCGAATTCTCCGACTTCTTCGAACAGATGTTCGGAGGCATGGGCGGCAGAGGCGGACGCAGCCACGGTTTCCGCGGGCAGGACTACACGACAGAGTTGCAGGTCTCTTTGGCAGACGCTGCCCAAACACACAAGCAGATCATCACCGTAAACGGTAAGAACCTGCGTATCACCATCCCGGCCGGTATCGCCGACGGGCAGACCATCAAGCTGAGAGGACAGGGAGGACCGGGTGTAAACGGCGGACCGGCAGGTGATTTGTATATCACCTTCCACATCCCGGAAGACAGCCGGTTCAAACGGGTGGGTGATGACTTGTACGTCACCGCTCCTTTGAACCTGTACACCGCCATTCTCGGTGGCGAACAGATCGTCGAGACAATGGACAGCAAAGTCAAACTCAAGGTCAAACCGGGAACCCAGAACAACACGAAGGTACGGTTGAAAGGAAAAGGATTCCCCATTTATAAGGAAGAAGGGAAGTTCGGTGACATGATAGTGACCTACTCCATCGACATCCCGACCAACTTGACGGACAAACAAAAAGAATTGTTCCGCGAAATACAAAGTCTTAATTAAAAAACGAGATTGTTATGCAAACAGATTTAATCATAGTCAGTGAATACTGCCGGATATGCCATATCGAACCATCGTTTCTCTACCTGCTACAGAAAGGTGGCCTGATAGAGATAGACACAGTAGAAGGGGAAAGTTACCTGCCTGCCTCCCAATTGTATGACGTAGAACGATATACGCGTATGTATTACGACCTATCCATCAATATTGAGGGGATCGATGCCATCCACCATTTGCTGGGCCGGGTGGAATCCCTGCAACAGGAAGTTAATCGGTTGAAAAGCAAATTAAGGCTATACGAAACAGAAAATCATGATTCGATTGAAGATTTATAAGCTGTCAAAATGCTGTTTCTTAAAGCTTGAGAACCGGGGTACAAGAATATTCAACAAACTATTTGTAAATAAATTTGGATTATAAGAATATTTTTGTACCTTTGCACTCGCAATCCAGAATGATTGCCACTATATCGCGGAGTGGAGCAGTGGTAGCTCGTTGGGCTCATAACCCAAAGGTCGTAAGTTCGAGTCTTGCCTCCGCAACTTTTTGAGGAATAAGCATAAAAGGCGACGTACAGTCAATGTACGTCGCCTTTGCTATTTTACGGCAAATCAATCGCTTAGGCTTACTCTTCTACAAGCAAAAATAGTGTAGGTATCATCCCTACATGTAGGGATGAACGTAATTGTAGGTAAAATTTAGAACTCAAAATGGCGACGTACAGAGTATATCAAAAGAATGCAAACCAAAAAGGAGAAGCACCTATATACATCTCCTTTTACTTAAATCGCAAGAAAATTGAAGTACCCACGAAGATCAGTGTACCTGTTAGTGACTTTGACAAAGACAAAGGCCTTATAAAGGCATGTTCTGAGTTTGCAAAGGATAAGAATCTGATCATTGATAATATTCGTGCATCTATCAATGACATCTTTGTTCAAAACAGATTAAGGAACCGTACTCTTACTGCAGAACTATTCTGGAACGAGTATCGTAATCCTAAAAATTACTCGGATTTCTTTTCTTTCTGCGAACAGAGCCAAAGACTCCGTTTCCAGGAAGTAAAAGAAAAAACAAAAACTAAACATCTTACAGTCCTCAAAACCCTTCAGGAGTTTAAACATCCAATCCATTTTGATGAATTGACCACCGATCTTTTCAGAAAATACATTTTACACTGCAGAAAAGTTAGACAAAATAAAGAAGTAACAATCAATAAGAATATCCAAACGATCTCAATCTATCTAAACGAAGCTGTAAGATTTGGATATATTTCAGAGAATCCAGTCCACAAAATCAAATTGAGAGGTGTCATATCGGAACCTATATATCTTAATGAAGAAGAATTATCAACCCTCTTACACATGTATAACAAAGAAGAATGCCCTGGTAACATGCATCGCGTTCTTGAATTCTTTCTCTTTCTCTGCTTTTCGTCATTACATATTGGAGATGCTAAAGCATTGACTATTGAGCAAATTGGTAAAGAAGAATTTTATTATGTCAGAGAAAAATTAACTAACACTTGTCCCAAAATTGTTCATGTTCCAATATCGGATCCATTACGGACCATAATCAGGAGAACAATCGGTGATAGAAAATCTGGTAAATTATTTAACCATATAATTACAGATCAACGGATTAATTCCTATTTGAAGGAGATTGCATTAAGGGCAGGTATAAAAAAGAAATTATGCGCCAAGACTGGAAGGCATACGTTTGCAACAATTTATTTGAGAAAAACAAGAGATTTAAACTCCCTCAAAGATATATTAGGCCATCGTAATATCAAGCAAACCTTAGTCTATGCCCATGTACTGGATCAAGATCGAAAAGAGGGTATTCAAATTTTCAACGTTTTTAAAATCTAATTTTCGCCGTTTCCTAATTAATATGTAGGAAACGGCTATTTTATATTTATTCAATTACATAACTGTACCTTACGCGTAGCGTGTCATTATGCCCTTTTTCGACTGGGGCATCCAAATTCGTTCCCGAAAAAGCACGGGTAAACATCCCATAGCGCATATCGGCATTGTTTAGACGCATCTGTCTGAAATCATCAGACTCGACCCACAACCAAAGATTGTTCGTCCGACCGATGTATTGCGTGAAACCTTCCAAGACTGCCTTTGTCTCTGCGTCGACAATAATCCCTTCCTGTGCATCCTGCGATCCTAGTGTAACTTCTGCACCTGTTACAGGATTCATCACGTTATAATAAGGCAGGTGATATTTACCATCATGGTACATGCCGGTAACTTGATAATGGATATTGTTAAAATTGTAACAGGATATCCGATAAGGTAATTCAGCAAAAACTTCGGATTTAAACTCTATATTGTCCGGAGCATTCACTGTTGCGGTAATCTTTTGGATCACCCATCTTGCATCGGCCTTGCCTGCATTTTTAATGTGAGTGGGAACAAATACTTCAAGCACGTTATCACCCAAGTCCGGACGCGGGACAACTACAGGAATAACACCGTTATTGTAATAGGCGCATGTTTCATTTTCCCCTGCTTCAACAACCGAAGTTTCAAATGTCACCGTAGTGACCGGATTGGTGGCTTCCGTCCTCCAAGAAGGATAAGTATAAAATGTCAGGACGTGGCCGTTCTTGGCTGCGTTCAAACCAGTCCTGTTCACCATCACCGGTAAATCACCTAAAACGACAGCACCATGCATTTTTGCGATATTAGCCATCGGAACAGTCGACGCCGTGAATGTTTCCATCTCCTTGGTTTTGAGATTAAGCGTATAAAGTTCACTGTTGTCAGATTTCTTTTTATAAACGACTGTACCGTTAGTTGTATGCTTGATCAAATATTCCGCATCCAATGTCAAATCGGGAAATTCCGTATCTTTGGAACCACAATACCACCGGAGCGCAAAATTATTGGATGGACCTATGAAAATGGATTTGAATGTTCCCTTGAATGTGTTCTTCACATATTCAACCGTATAACGGATTTCCCCATTAATGTTCATGCCGACTTTCTGCGGAATCAACAACATGGTGTCTTCATTTTCTGCCGTTTCACCATTCACGTTTTTGAATACGATTTTGTCGTTATATCCACCTATGATATTCAAATGGGGAGGTATATGCGTGTCCTTTGTAATATTGATATCTTCCGACAGCAGGAAAATTCCACATGGGTTTGCAGCCGTATAGTCACTTCTTGTGTTGAATTTCGTCACCGCCTGGATACCTGTCGTATTAAGGACGGAAGAAAGCATCTGGCAAAGAACTGGACGCGTGATAGCGTTATGGTGCACTTCCCTATGTTTGACATTCCCTTTTTCATCTTCGAGAATCACTTCGATTTCTCCCCTTACTTTAAAATCTTCTTGATTTTTCATACTATTTGAATTTATGATATTATTGAATCTGTTACGATTCTTCACCGCCCTCTAAAATGACACTGACCGAATCATGGGCGGTACCGGATTCAGTAAGTAATTTTCTTGTGGAGGCTGGCTCTGTAAAAACATTGGCACTGCCATACGGATGTATTTCTTCTGCAATTCCCCTTTCACGCCCGACAGTTCCATATTCAATTTGCAACTGCTCACATGCCGAAAGACTTTCGGATGCTGCATTGTTTTTGGTGGATGTTGTATAGGCCGGTTTCTCGTCCCTTGAAAATACAGGAGTTTCGTCCCCGAAATCATCCCTCATGTACCATCCGGTTTCTTCCCGTATAAAATACGCATGTTCTTCAGCCGATATGATGAGCACTTTTGGACCTACATAACATCTGTTCAATCTAAATACCCCGTAACTCATTTTATTATCGTATAAGTTATGTTTATTGCTTCAGATGCTTTTTTCTCGGCTGCAACTCGGAACCGGCCGTCCGTAACAGGCATGTTTTCGTAGATATGGATATTGATGGCTTCATCGGCTGATTTTTTGTCCACGGGCCAGGCTTCAAGAAAACAACCCTCCCGGACATCACCATCTTCCACCTCTTGCCACCATAACCCCTCTTCTTCGTCCTCTATCCAAGAGCCGGGCAATAAGACCGCTGTTTTTTGCAACGGTTTGAAAGAAAAACGTTTGTCTGACGTACCCTTGTCATAAAAAACGGAAAGGTCCACTTTTTCCACTTCCAATTCCTGTTTTGCCGTACCGTCCCACCAATAATCGGGAACGCCTTTGTCTCGGATGTAGAAGTTATCCCCTTTTTGCAACAATAGCGTGTTCTCCTCTTTAGAAAGCCATTCGTCCAGTTCGTCTACCGTATTAAAAATTTTCGCACGCGACTTCCCACGGGCGATCGCTTCCACGTCCGTTATCCTTTGCCGGATATCACCATGCGCACCGGGATCACCATCATGTGTCCCGATCCTTTGTGCCACCCCGGTCGTATCGATAAAATCGCAGTCATTTTCAAGGTCGCTTGTTTTTTTCGGGATGATTGGGGCTACATATTCGATCAGTGTGCCACTCTCCGGCATCCCGTCACGGGAAAACATCAACAGGTACTTTTTACCTGTCAGGAGTCCGGAAGGATCCACTGCCAGATTCCCGAAACCTTCTCCCGGCAGACCTTGCGGGATGACAAAATTCAGCAAGTACTTGTCCCTTCCGTCTTCGGTTTGTCCGTTTGGCAGCAAGTCCACGGTCGCTTCGCCTCCGGCTTCTCCCGTCGTTACGGTCCCGGTTTCGATCAGGGGAATACCCCCCCTGGGTCCGGGAACCACCACCAGGTTCAGCTTATATCTGGGGTTGCCGTCTTCATCAAAACCGTCCGGGGAAAGGGTTGCCGAAGCTGAACTGCCTACCGTAACGTTCCCGATGGTGATTTGCGGGGTCTTGCCGGTGAAACCTATGGCGCCGGACATATCGACCAGATATTCGAATGAAGTCGCACCCCGGACATACAGTTTTGCATTATCCGGGACTTCCACATCGTTCGTATTGATGAGTACAAATTTCCCTTCCGGCACATCCGTCAAATCCGCTTCCATCGTTTCCACGGAAGGATAAGTGCGGTATATGCTGAACCCTTCCGGGCGCAACACAGTGTCTGTCTTATTATAGGACCCAGATATATAATCCCAAACATATACATAGTAGTCGGAACCGATATAACCAGGATGATCCGAAACTGACTGCGCAATTTTTGTTACTTTATCTACTAACGCTTTTGATTCACTTGTCTCACGTATAACAGTTTCAGCACGTTCTTCCAAAGCTTCGACATCAGCCGTCAAATTAGCCTTGACTTCATTGACTTCTTTAATGACCTTATCAGCAGCATCCTGCGCCGGCTTCTGAAATAACAATTGAATATCTTTCGGTATAGAACGCCAAAACGCATCAATTTGCTCTGAGGTCAAATCTGTGAATTTCAATTTTAAAGTTTCATAGGAAACAAGCTCTTTCCAAGCATCTTCTTCCTCACTTTCGTATTTCCATTCAATACCGTTACTATTTGTCCTCAGAACAGGAGTTTCACCTTTGTCGCCCTTAAGATCAGCCAAAGCAATCAAGTTATCCCACATTCCATCGGTATAACGCCACTGAAGATGTGTTTCCGTAACTTGCAAGAAAACTTCCCGCCCATCAACTCCTCTCAAAATAGAAACCAGAACTCTTACCAGCTTTACAGTACTCCCTATTTGTTGTAAAACAGGAATAGACGTAACACCATTAAGAGAATCTATCACTTCTATCTGTCCAGGATCATTAGACTTAGCCTCGATATTCTGCGTTACAGCAGCAACCAAACGGGCAAGTCCTTCAGGACTGATTTGTATTCCATCTATATTAATATCACCTGCAGCCATATTATTCAGTCTGTGATACCGGTGCTAAAATCGGTTCTTTAAAAACTTGATCCATCTCGCTTAATACAGTTTTGAGTAAAGCTATTTTAGTAGATACTGATAAAGCATCATTGGGATCAAAAGATGCATTCAATCTTCCAGGATTCTCAAACGTCAACGCCCCTAGCTGAGTTTTTTTATATCCGAATGTAGCACGAATGGATGAAACAGGCTTCCCTACTTCTTGAGTGATGAGATAGTCGACCTGAACACCTTCGATCTCACTACTTGCCGTTCTACTTATTATTTGACTTTGATACTCCATATCAATTCTCACCTATAAGTTCTACAATTTGAGCATAACCAGCTGCATTCAAGCTAGATGCAGCCTGTTTAATTATCACAGCCTCGTTGGGACCAATTTCAATTGCACCTTTAGCTGCGATCACCCGCTGGCACAGTTTATAGGCATCAAACTTGTTCTTATTATCTTTTTCTGCATTACCGGTTCGCTCTAAGCCTTCTCCAGTAAATAAACATTGAGCCAACAGATCATTGATCATCTGCTTCTTTCCATCTTTTTCGATATCCTTACCTTTGTAATCTTTAAAAGGTTTCACAAAATTTACTTTCATACTCTTATTCTTTTTTATGTTGATAATATTAACCTTGAATTATTATTGAGCCATTATCCTTATGTAGAGCCACTATTAATCCATTTCGAACAGTAAAACGAACATCATCCAAATCATAGTTGGATCCAAAGGATATCCCTCGTAGGTAAGTGTAAGTACCATTACTATTACGCCCTGTGATTGCACGGAACTCTTGACTTGCGCAAGCATTACTGATTGAATCACCAAGAACATCAACATCACCATCAAAATATCCCGCATAAGTCATCCCGATTTTAGGATAAGTTTGATAACTTTTTGAAGAAGCATAAATTGCAGCCCCTCCTGGAGCAGATCCGACACTCTTCACTCCGAACGCTCCGCTTGTCGCCGCATTAAAAGAAATATCTACAGCACCACCAGAATTTTCAGCACATCCTAATCGAATAGTTCGGGATCCATTCCCAAAATAATCTGACTGTGACCATTTGAGATTTCTATTTGTAATTTGAAAACCTCCAATGTATCCTACCGTTGCTTCAATGGTATTTACCTTTATATACTGAGAGTTTATATAGCCACCAATGATCAGAGTTTCAGCTTCCATTGCGGCCAGAATACTATTCTTTTTACTCCAGCCGGGTAAACTATCTATTGCAGATAAAGCACTATTCGCATTTCGATACGCAGTATTAGCCGTATTATCTATACTATTAAATGACTGCTGTAAACTTGAATTGAACGAGCTGAAAGTAACTGCCCCATAAAGATTAATTCGATTTGAAGCAATAGTCGTATTTCCGGGAGTTTGATTGATATACGAAATAATGGTCTGTCCGTTTTCCATTTCTTTGGAAGCCCACCAATAATTACCATCATAACGGGTTATCCATCCTGCAGTTTGAATCGTATGATTTATATTATCAATTTTTGTCGAAACACCACTTATCTGTTCTGCCGTAACTGAAAATTTAGAATCATAGTGTATATATATTTGCCCGGTTTCAGCATCAACATAATCTTTGCTGGCTTTTAACGCAATCTCTTCGGCATTTTGTGTAATTTGTGTCTGCAGCTGTATTTGGGCATCAGCCAAAGCATCATTAAATAACGAAACTCCATAGATTAATATCTCTCCAGTAAAAGTTATTTTAAAATCTCCTTTGCCATCCCACTGTCCTATTTTTGAAAACTTCTGATAATTGTCAGATACAGTTAACTGTTCTTCGGCATACAAATCTTGACCGGGAAAACCCACCATTAGCCTCCCTGCCCTCTTTACCTTATAGAAAAAAGCGAAAGAATAGGTTCCTGCTTTCTTCTCTCCATCAAATTTAAATAATGAATTACGTTGAGAGATTGTCGTACCCAGAATTCTTAGGACATTCTTGCTCCCATCTCTATAAATGTCGGCTATCTTACGTTTATCCGAATAAAAATTTGCATTAAACCACAAGAAACCGCCACCTACATTAAAAATAGAAACATCATCTTCCGAATTCCAGTAACCGGTATTCTCTCCAAATGAAGAGTTTTTTAAAATATTCCCTGAAACGACAGACATATCATTCCGGATCCCTTCGATCTCACTCTCGAACTTACCATTCATAATGACAAATTTTTGTTCGACAGTTGTTCCGTCTTCCAAATAAATATCTGTATCCTCAAATACTGCCCCCTGGGCATAGATTCGATATCCATTCAACTGAATGCCAGACCGAGTTCGAATACCGGACACATTACCAATACGAACTTTTACCTTTTCAAACATTGAAGCATCGGTTATACCATCAAGGATGTCGATATACGGAGCCTGATCATCCGACGATGTCAAATAGATTATACCTTGTCGGTTTTTATCGGTTTTATTACCAAATCGAAAAACGACATCGCCCATTTCCGGAGCATCTTCTCCATCTATAATTCTCAGATCAAAATAGTCTGAAGTGACCTTCAATATCTCACCATAAAAATATCGGATATTAATGCCAGAACTCCGTTGCATCCGGACAATGTCATCTTTACGAAGATTCATCCGCATTGTCCCATCCATGCTATCCATATAACATCGATAGAAACCCTGACAAGTTTCTACATAGAGAATCTTATTAAGATCAGACACTATAACTGAACCTCCTAACCCATAAATTTGACTGTACACAAGTTCATAAACCTTCATTGACTTGCGCACAGTCAAAAAGTCAAAAGTACCGGCAGCCCTGGGGATATCTATTTCAACTCCCCAACCGGCAAAACCGCTCGCAAAAGACGGAGATCCAAATTTACCGGCTAGAAACACATCGGAGCGAACGCGAGCTGAATCTATCATTACAGCACCGGGATCCGTAATCTCCCAACCTCTCCCATCGTAACCGTCCAGGAAGATAGAACTACCTATTTTTCTATCGAATGTTATCTCACCATGAGCTGTATCATCGATATCTTTTCTTAAGTAACGATCATCAAAAGAACTAATCCCTTTTTTGATTTCTTTCAAAGTACGAAGAGCTGTGAAAGCATTTTCATCGCTGGGTTCTGTTAGATCATTCTCTTTAATATGATAAATCGAATCCCCTCCACCGCCGCCTCCGACGCTACTATCCCACAATTCAGACAGTTCTTTAACCACAGAATTCTTAATCGTCTGGTGGATTGCACCGAAAGTCGTAACAGTTGGCTTTGGATCATGTGCATCGAATGCAGGTATCAGTACCCCCTCCCCTAATTCTATACGTGGAGATTCAGCAAGGCGAGGGGGAAAAATAAAATCCGGCGAATCCATATCTGGGACCACCAACTTATCCGGAAGCTCCTGTTCATTCCGGATTAAATTCAAATATGGTGAAATTTCAGCATATTGGTAAGTAAAAGTATATGAACTTGGCAATTCATTCGAGGCATAGGAAACTTTGCTTTCGGTAGCAACTATTCGCCGGATCGCAAAACTCTCATGAATAAACTTCTTCTTACTTGGGAAAAAATCCAACAACCAATGCCGGGAGTAGTCATCTAAGAAACCTGTGTTTTTGGTGTACTTCCTTGCTGTATCAATATTATATTCCAGCCTCTCGCCTGCCAGTTCAGCAATTTTATGTTCTTGCTCCGAATTTAAATTATTAACTCCAAAAGCACGGAAACAGTCCAAACCACCTAATGAGTTTTCAAAGAGAAACCATTGCTCATCTTCACTCAAGACATCCGTAAATGTATAATACTGTAACTCTGTTACCCTTTTACCGGAAACTTCAACCCATACTTCATAATACGAAGGATATCTATAGCCTAGAAGGCCGGCAATCACAGCATATTGTAAATTACATGTTGTAACGGCTCCGCCGACCGGATTAGCTAGTGTATAAAGACGGGTTGTTTTGTCCGGGAATGTTGCCTGCAGTTTTATCTGGCAAGACTCCACAGCATAGTAGGTTAACCATTCCGGGCTATAATAAGACACTTTCTTAACTTTCGGTTGCCAAGTCAAAAAATGTGTTTTTAACCAATTTCCAGGTGTATCAGAAAAATGGGCTATGCCGGCTTTAACTACTCGAAATGAATAATTAACATCATCTATTATTGCAGTAAAATCAGCAGCCAAATCAGATTGATTGTAAACAGCTTGCTCTACATCTAGCTTGTAGCTCAACTGGTTTTCCACAATATCTTTGACATCTATTGTGATCTTTCCTTTTGAATCCGGATTGTAACTTTGTTCAACCAGAACAGTCGTTCCTTTCTTCAATACAAAAGAAACAACCTTACTGGCTCCAAGAACAAATTTATTCATGTTCCCGGACAAACTCAACGCCTCCGGTTTGTCAATTATCGTTGCCATCTGTCATTATTATTACCTGCTTCAAAACTATGTATATGCTCAGTCATGATAAAGGACAACTAATACTCACGAACGACCGGTTCTAACCATACAGTAAAAGTACCATCAACCTTTCCCACAATTATAGGTTTCCCCCAGGGTAACTCGATCTCCATTCCCAATTCCACTGCAAATGATTTTTCATAATACTTTCCCCCTTTCCGATATTGCTCTTCTGTCGGTGGTGGTGGAAAAAAAGTAACTGGTGTTTCTTTTAATTTGAAATAAGTATAGGTATCATTATCACTTCGTTTCCATCTTACATTCCAACGATATTTAGAATCTGGAAAATGATCAGACTCACTTTTTGCCGAAACAAGGGGTTCATATAATTTCGTTGTCAGAAATGTGCATTCAGCATCTGCCGTTTTACCAACAGGATATTTAATAACATTAGGAAGAAGTTCCTGATTATGAATAGAAATCTTTTCGTAACAAGTCAAATTCAACTTATCAATTTCATTCAAAAGAAGTTTTGCAGTCACAGGTCGCATCGAATTACGAAGCATGTCATCATATTTTCTCCAGAATTTTTCATACAACCCATCAGGACCATTATAACACAATGCATAAGGCCATAACCGAGTATTTCCTGGATCATGTGCATAAATAGTCCCATAATCATATCTGCGTTCTGGAATGTGAACAACAAAACACATCATAGCCTTCAATTCTGATTTGTTTTGAGTTGTATCTGTGGATGTAGATGACTGCCGGGGCACATCATCCAAAACGATATTAGAATTCAAAGAACGAGATACCCCAACAAAAGGAGCATTTCCCCCGGACAATGATAAAGATTCCATATTTACCATCACATCGGGAGATTCCTTCTTTTCTGTATCAAAAGAGTCCGATTCCCCAGCAAAATAGTCACAATTCACACATCCCACAATCTCACGAACTGTCCTGTCAGCAGAGAAGCCCTCTCGATAAATGAACCCTCTAGATTTATCTATCATTGCCTCTGGATACATCGACGCAATATCAGGCAAGGTTTTATTTAAATAATCAGGCGTTGATGAAATCCATTTGCCTTCTTCTGTCCCGTCCGTACTCCATGAGACCATAGGTCCCTTCTCTGCTGACAGTTTTATTTGCTTATACTTAGCTCCATGATTGATCTTCGGAACATTTGTCAGGAATGCTGATAAATCACGGACAGGTTTTCCTTCCACGACTTCATTAAAAAGCACGATCTTAATTGTTTTTCTTACTTCATCCGGTATGAACTCACAACAAAAACGGTATCTGAAGATATCAAGTAAAGCAGAAACTGTTATGTCCGGAACGATCTGTTCATAACGGATCTCAGCATTAACTATGGTATCTATATTATTATTCAAAAATACCATGTTAGCAAATGGTTCCGTTCGAGTAAAAAAATTTTCATCCATCGAATATCCCAGAAACTTTAACGTCTCTTCCAACACATGCATAACACGTACCAATGGAGTTATATAAAAACCTGGAGGTACGGAAATAATATTATCATCCACAGTTTCCGTTCTTGCGACTTCATTAATTAAACTGAAATAACCATCAGATTTTATCGGTGGTCCAAATCTATTCAATGCAGTTATTTCGCCTGTGTCTTGATGTTCTATTAATATCGGGAAACAAGTAAACTTCGGATCTTGATTGATCATTGTCCCCCTAACATACCTTATAGCTGATTCGACAGAATCAAAACGAATTATTTTATCTTTAAAAATTGTTGTCAATTTCAGGTTTTTCATCTTTTCATAGAAAGAACCGACATTCAAATAATAAGAGGTATCTATTTCTTTGTCATCGGCAGATAATACAGCTTGGCGACACTGAATAAAAAACACTCCTTCCTGAATAGATGCATCCGCTCTTTGTGACATTTTTTTTATCCCTGACAAATCTTCTGGATATCCTAATATGCGTCTGTTTCTTTGTCCTGATGGTAGTTTCACCGGTAGGCTTTGCTCGCCGTAGTTATTAAAAAATGGATTTGTCCGTGATATATCAAGAACTGTTCCTGGATTCAACTCCAACTCTTCTCCTGATGAATGTATTATCTTCATTTACTTCCTATATTACGAGATTCTTCTAAACGTTTTCGCTCTTTTTCAAACTCTGAATAAATTAACCAAGCTTGCACTCCATTACGCTCCAACTTATCCAATAATTCATTCAGACGTCGGATATCGACATCCATATTCATCGTATTATTTTGGACAGGAACCGACATTGCTGATGTCACGGAAGGTTGATTCTTCCCAAGCGATCCACCACTTTCAAAGCCAGCCAAACGTTGTCGCATTAACTGATTCATATCAACAGTCCGAATGGTTCCTTTCTCTTGAGCTTCATCAAGAACATTAATAAAAGGTCGTACTGTCGGATTTTCTAAGGCATCATTACTAGCAACCCACTCTTTGCTCCTTCCAACGGGTCCTTCACCTACAATAACTGTTGGATGATCAATAAATCCACGTCGATCCGGATCCAATACAGCATCAAACCTTTTTCCATCTTGAGCACGAACAATATCGACATAACCACCTGACTCACGTCCCGTAGCAACACGAGCCCCTGTTCCGGATCCAGTCCCGCCAGATCCATCCACAGTCATGGCCATTACCTTTTTTCTCTCAGCATTAGCTGTAGCAATTTGAGCTGCACCGGTAGCAGTTAACATAGCTGCTGCAATCGCACCAGCTATGGGACCGAGCTGAGCGAAAGCCTGCATGATTGAAACCGCTGTGTTTGCGATAATTTCCGAAACCTTAATGGCAAAATTGACATTGGCATATTTTTTCTGAACGGCTAGTTTTTTATTCTCCTTTTCCTTTTCAAGACGAGCCACTTCTTCTGAGTTCTCACCGGCACGCTGTATTTCGGCATCATATTTAGCATCAATATTAGCCAACTCCGCTTCCTGCAGTGCAGATATAGCTCCTGAAAAAAGCTGACTATAATAATCATAGTATGCCTTCAGATGGGCTATTCTTTTATCAAGTATAGCCTGTTGATACTCCTCTTCATCTAAAAGGCCCGCCTCTCTCTGCTCTTTTAATAAATCCAACTCAATCTCATGTTGTTCTTGCATTGACAACAATCCATACTGCTGGCGTATTTGATTACGTCGGTCTTCAGCTTCCTGCAAAATATTAGTTCGAGCACGTTCAAATGCCTGGTCCAACTCTAATGTGTCCATGTTGGCTTTTTGAGCCATTTCTTTCCGGGCATTGTAGGATGCTTCTAAAACTTTTAGTTGAAGATCAGTGTCTTCCCCGACTGTCGTCAGCTTAAATTCGGCTTTGAAATCCTTAACCAGATTTTGAAGAGTCTTTTGCTGGGCTGCACGAGCCTGAGCCGCAGCCAGGTCCGCCGTCATCACTTCTTCATTGGCCATCGACACAGCTTGAGCCTTTATTGTCCCTGAAGACAATTCGAGCGAAATAATATCTGATTGATAATCCTGATATATTTTAAGGCGAGACTCCGAAGATGTAGTATCAAGGCTTAGCATCAAAGCGTCATACTGTTGCTGCGTAATTTGTTTTTCAGCAAGCCCTTTCTCAAAAACTATCTGCTGAGTTTTATATGATTGAGATTCTAACTTGAGCCTCTTATCCCGATTGTCTTTGAGTACACTAAGCATTTCCTGATCCCGTTTCTGTTGCGTTTCGATCAAGGATGCTTGAGCCGCATTTATTTCCTTGGAAATATCAGCCTGCAATTTCGGATCCGAAGATTTTTTTTGATAATCCTGTAGTAATTTTAAACGTTCCTGGTAAAACTTAGTATCAGCACTAAGACGCTGCAAATTGTAAAACTGCTCAGTCTGGCCGAATTGTATCTGAGTATTTTTTAGAGTGGTTAATTCTGCTTGATGAGCATTCTCTTGTTCTTTCAACTTCAACTCTAACGCGGATTTCGTCTTCTTAGGATCATCAGGAGTTTTTTCTTCTTTGAATTTATGATCATAGATTTCTTGAGCTATTTCAACATACTTATCTGCAGCATCTTTATTTGTTTTAATGTATGCGTCCAATTGCTCTTTTGTCATATTATTGAATTCAGCTCGTTTTTGTATGGCCTGCTTTTGATTTTCGACCTGTTCACGGAGAGACTCTCCAGAAAGTCTTTTTATCGTTTCTTCTGCGCCTTGAATCTTCGCACCACACTCTTGAATTAATTGAACCTTTTCATTTATTTCTTCCTCAGTAAAGGGAAGCAAAAACATATCACCTGTCTTTCGATCCGTCTTATATCTACCACCGGTAGCTAGTTCTTTTTCTAATTTTTGTTTCAGTTTTTTAGCTGATTCTATATCATCCTCCGCTTTCTGAATAGTTTCTGCATGGATATACTTTAATCGGTTCTGTTCTGCCTCAAGGAATTGATGCACTTTCTCAGTATTAATCGCAATTGCGTTTCCATATTCATCGAAAGCAGAAATTGCACCTGGAACAATATTCGCTAAACTACTAATAGTTCTATTCAACTCTTCATGCTCTTCCTTTGACAGGGTCGTCTTAGCTTTCAACTCTTCGTACCTTGAAATTAAAGAAGGAAGTTTCGTTTCTAATGATACAACTCTATCAAATTGTTCCTGATAACTTTCATTTAACGGAGTAAATACATCTGACAATTTTTGGGCATTTTTTGACAAGAAAGAAAACAGAGACTTAAATGTCGGCTCCAGGCGAGCTCCTATTTTATTAGCCAAACCATCCAAAACGTCTGACAAATTAGAAGAACGACCTTCCAGTTCCTCCATCTGGATAGCCATACTCCCCTGTACTCCCTTCAAATCACCTAAAGAATATAAGTAATCGGTGATAGCTTTCTCTGAGAATTTAACTTCTGATGTAACACCCTTGAAAGAGAATTTAATCTTGTCATTTTCTTTACTTGCCTTAATACCAAATTCTTTTAACCTTTCGAATTCTCCGGTCATCGCATCCAATACGGCTTCAATATACTGATCTAGAGATTTTCCTTGAGAACTAGCAACATCCCCCATTTTTATCAATTCCTCTCTTGTCGGAATAATACCACGATTCACAAGTTTAATATATCCTTCAGTTAACTCTTGCAACTGATATGGAGTATCCGAAGCAAGTTTTTTCAACATGGTCATGGCAGCGGCAGCCTTCTCTGAGCTTTGGAACGTATTTCGAAGAACTGCTTCATATTTTGCAAACTCTTTCCTGACATTATAAACCGTCACAACCCCGTCTTTGAGATAGGAAAAGAATTTCAATGCAAGGAAAGCTTTCACAGCCATCGTTGCTTTTGAGATGGATCCGGAGAGAGCATCACCAGTCTGCTGGCCATTCGATCGCAACTCGTTCATCCGGGACTTAACAGCCAATAATGATTTCTCTAGCTTCTTATACTCTGCCGGCGATGTAGCTTCCGCTGTATGATCCAACTGATATTGTAATTCTTTAGCTTTCTTCCGGAGCTGGGCCATTGTTAGCGAGGTCAATCCAAGCGTTTTCTCCAGCTCTGTTATTTTTTTCTTATTAAGAACAAGTTTGGTATTATTCTTCTCGACTTCAGCCGACAGGTTTTTATACTCCTGAGAGTCTTTTTTTCCGGCAGCAACGAGCTCGGTCATCTTTGCCTTCAAGTCCTTGTTGGTGGACGCTAGCTGCTTATTTTCTTTATCTAGTTTACGCGCAGACTGTTGTGCCTCTGTAGAATCAATCGAGAGTATCCACTTTAATTCGTCTTCGGTAAGTTTCTTTTTTGCCATACTGACTACTTTTTCCGCGAAAGTAGCAGGCTGTTTTTAGCATATAAAGGACAACTACTTATCTGGATCCGCCTCTTGAAGTTGCAGTCCGATCTTCTTCCGAATTTCTTCTGTCAACCCATATCGGAGATCGGGCATAGTTTCATGATAGAGGACACCAAAAACGACACGATTGTATAGAGCTAACTTGCTACGAGTTTCCATCTGATCTTTGCGATATCGGATATCCAGGAAGCGGAGATATGGGAATATCCGCATATAAAATGTCTGATTAACCCCAACTTCAGAAAAATTGAATGGACGTCGTGCGAGGAAGTCTGCAAGCTTGCCGGTTCCTCCAGGAAATACTTCACGAACAACCTGCTCTTGAGTATTGTATATGACATTTATATCCCGACTAACAATCTGAGAAATAAACTCCTTTTTTATTAAATCGTCCGTTATCATAAATCTTTTTTAACAAAGGTAAATGCTCTGGATCCGGATGAAAAGGACATAAAAAAACTGCGAGACCATATCAGCACTCGCAGTTTTCTCTTTTTTATTTTTCAATCAGCAGCCATTTGAATCGGAGTCCAGACGTTCCGCGAGGAGCGCGGAACACGAAGCCGGCTTCGAACATGGCATCATATACATCCTGCGCCGATGCAGCACACGATGGATTTAACTCATTGATCGCATCGGCTACTTCCTTCGTTGACAATTTATGTGTAGCCTTACTCTCATCATCCGTTACGGCAAAACGCGCCTGGATAGCTTCAATGTAAATACTCAAATCTTTTTTATCACTCATGCCTATTGCCCTCCTTCTCAATTTTAAATTTCAACAAACTCTTAGATAGAGTACGGAGTAACTTTATCAGTTGGAGATACTCTGTGCTCTTGGAACGGATGAGATCATCAATATCCCCTCGCTCCAAAATAAAATCAATAGATCGATCAAGAGTGATCAAGTCTGTTTCAAGATCACAATTCTGTTGCCATTCTCTGATCTGCTCTATCATTTCCGGAGTTAAAACCGCACCATCAATTGTCATACATCCCTCCCATCCTTTTTCGCTGAACTATAAATAGCACAAGCCGGGATCAATAATAATGGACACAACAAAGATAATGCACACGTTAGCACAAGTGTGTACATTTTAGCCTCATAAATACTTTTGCATGGGGTAATTTCGCCAGGTACAGCGTTAAAGAACTTCTGGATAGTAGTCCAGGAAAAAAGATTTGATACTTGTACTCGTTTCCGACTTTCGGTAATGGGTACGGTTAATGAATTTGTTTTCATAACTCACGTGTTTCGCTTTGTGTGAAAAGAAAGACGGCCACACATTTCCCGTCGCGAAACACGTGAGTTCATCTCCGAAGAGCTAAAAATCACTGGAAATGGCAGCCGTCTATATCGTACAATTTGGGCATAAAAAAAGCCCTACAAAATATTGTGAGCATTATCCGTCGCTCTTCGGTGATGATTGATCATCGTGTTTCGCATTGCAAATATGGGAGAAATTTTTGAATTGGCAATGCCTTTAATCATAATATTTTATTTCTTGCTCAACAACTCTCAATTTTCTACCTTCAATCTTCTTTTTCGCAATTTCAGCAGGAGATAGATCTTTATCGTATAATGGATTAGGCAACCACTCTTCCTTTTCCACATAGTAAGTAGGATTCCCATATTCATCAAAGATATAATTCGTATATTCTATTTCATTATACATTAGTGCATCGAAACTTTTTATTAAGTTGTTTTTCTTGTCGAAAATATCATATTGCGTACAATCATCTAACTCCGTTGGTAAATAATAAAATGTTGTATCCTCCGATTTACAAGTAACATGAACTAAACTGTCATTTCGATAGAAAAAAGTAAACTCTCCTTCCTCCACTTTCTTACTACTTACATTTTCATAAAAAACAGTATCACAACTCAGATATCCATAAAGTCCAACAAAAAACTTTTGCTCTCCATTAGGATATCTACCTATTGAATATTTTGTAGCCATATTCTTTTTTACATATTCACCTCCGACCAACTCTGCATTGTATGTAGTAGTGGTTATAAATTCGATACTTTTCTTTTCCTGAGTACAAGAACAAACACATAGTAACAAGATGTAAATTAAGTTTTTCATAATATAAAAAACATATCCTCATATCATACGCCGACCGGAATAACCCGGAACCCGATTGCTTACAAGTTACACAGTATGAGGATATGAATTGTATAGTTTGTATTCGGCACTGTAAAATTGGTGAAAATTTTCAAGGTGCCCAAATAAAAACTCCAGCTTTTAGGATAATAACCATTATTGTTTTTAAACAACACTAACCTAAAAATAAGCACTAACTTATTTATAAATCTTTTTTATACAAATCTGACTGTCTATTATTCCAAGAAATAAGACATAAGCATAATTTTTCTAAGAAAGTTGTCATTTGTTCTAAATCATCACTATTACATTCATTACCTGTAGCTTGATAATTTGATTTTGCATGAACTATACTATTTCTAGTTGCATATAAAATATCAGCAACTTTCCTCTTTATTTGATTTTGCTTTTCATTAGGAAAAGGATTTTCCAACTCTAAGGTATTTGGATAATTCAAACTTTTTGAACATTTCTTTTTTATTGATTGTGGCAGATAAATATATAATTGGATAATATCAATACATTCATTCAACACTGTATAAGGTAATTCACTATCCTTAAGGGATATATCATATTCACGAGTTAAAACAAATATCGATTCTAAATATTTATAGCTTTGTTTATTAGAGTATGGTAAATCTAATTTCTGGCTTAATAATTCATAAGATCTCCTTTTTGCAACCAAAGGTGATATATACTCTATCATTTTATAAAAATAAAGAAATTTTATACTTAAATCTTTTACTCCCATTGCTTCTACATACATATCCATCAAAGGAGAATAAGGCAATATCTCTTCTATATTTATTAGACAGATCTCTGAAATTCCATCATCATCTTCATCTTGATATTCAAGATCATCATAAGTTAGTATAGTACCAAAAGTAAGTGATTGAGAATATTTTGTACTCCAATAAAACAAAGCTGATTTCAATAATTTATCTTCTTCTTCTTCTGGCAATAACACATCTAATTTTTCATATATAATTTCAACAGCATGATATAAGCTACATGGCATTAAACCATAGTTATCATCATAATTTCCTTCTATAGAATTTATATATCCTATCAAAAAAGGATGACTCACTAGTCTAATTCTACAAATTCCTTCTTTTACAATAACATCTTGCCTCATATTCAGCTTATCAAAAGCAAACTCATCGACACTAATAATAGACTGACGTACTAAAGAACTTCTTACAGTAGATTGATTCACTTTTTTAATTGACTGCAAATCATCTATGTATACTAAAAAATCTGCAATATCATATATAATAGTATCATATTCATCTGGGAATGACACATTTATATCATCATCATCTATACTAAGATCCTCACAAGATAAAACAATATCTTGTTCTTCCATTTTTTCAGCAACACTTTTGATTCTATTTATATTTTCTTTGGTAATCACTATATCCATAATATTAATTTTATAATACAATATATTTAAAAACACGGTAATTATAATAACTTTTTTACTTCATTAGTATAGAGTTGCCGTAATCGTTTCACCCCAATAAGGTATGGTACAATTTAACAGCAGTTTCTCATAATTCACATCAACACCTAAATTAGAGCTAATTGAATCATAATTTTTTTTAACCACGTCATACTCTTTTTTTTTAGAAACACTCTTTTTGCACTTCACTTATTAGCTTATTGACCTAAATACGATTGATCTCTACATAATCTTCAATGTAACGTTGTTCTTCCATTTTTTATAATTTTATAATTAAACAAAAAAGCCTCCAACACGTGGAGGCTTCTCTTCTTGTCAAAGTTCTACTTCATATTATTGAAGCGGAAGTATCTATAAATCTACTACCTATTGTTTTCAGAGCAGCAGAGAATACTTTCAATTCATCTTCAGTAAAAGCCGCCGGTTTCCCATTTATCAATGTTCCATTAATACGATGGTACAACCAAGTCCTGTCCTTTCCAAAGAATTCCTTCGCAATATACGATAAAGAAATGACATCCTGAATATCTTTCAGTTTATCCTTCACATTTATCTCCACCTTTGGAGATCTTCTATTTTTTCTTTCGGTCATAATTTCCCGAAGAATAATTCCAGCTTCCTTACGTTTACTCAATGGTACAGTTTTCATGTACGCAGCAAATTTCGCATCATGAACTTTACGTTCTTCTTCTGTACTCAAAGTAAAAAACTCTTCATACAATGCCTTAATTTCTTCTTTCATTTCCATAATGACCTATAATTTAAATTTGGATGAAGATTTGAAGTAGCCTCCGAAGAGGCTACCCAAATCATTCATCTGTCAAAGAATCAACAATACCTTTACAGTCATCATTGATTAACTCGTCCAGATCCTCCTGTGTCAACCACCCCTCCGAAAGGAGCATGTCTTCATACCGGAGGAGGAATCTTAAATCTTGTAGATAAGCTTCCCGGTCATTTAGACCTTCTTCCTCAATAATCATTATTGAACTTTGACAATGCAAAAATAATCATCATTTGATTATTGTACAAATTTTGAAGGGATTATTTTGAAAATATTGTAGCGGTACTAGGTGATGCCTGTATGCAGGTTCTGGCTGGATCCAGAAAAAAAAGATGCTCTCTTTTGGCAGAAAGCATCTTTTTTGTGGAAATCAATAATTTAAAACCTTTAGCTTAGTTTTGCATAATCATATTTTAGCAAATCTTCAAGGAAATGATCTGGACTATCCGTCCGGACAGTTTGTCCAGACATTTGCATAAAGCGATCGGCGAAATTAATTATGTATTCGGCATCGGTACAATCGAAATCGAAACGACTACTTTCGCGCATTTTCGTGACAAAATCTGAAGCGCAGGTGGCGGTAATCGTACCGCCGTCCTGCAGGGAAAAAGTTTTACTTTCCATTAGCTATTTAATTTTTTTGTTCGTAGTCTAAAAAAGCTTTTTTGTTCATCGCTTAGAAATGGTATATCATTTAGGACCGTTCCAGAGGCGATGGGCTGTTGTTGGGCAAAGGTAACCAAACCATTCAAAAATAAAACCCAATTGCTAATTTTATCGTAATTGATTGATCCAGCATGCTGGCGGAACTCGATCGTTTTGTGACGTGAATAGCTTTGTGGGTTTACTTTGAAATATCGAGTATTTTCAAAAGCAACCTGTTGGAGGTCATTTATATTTTGTGCATTATTTATTTTTTGTTCTGTTATATTTCTCAGGCTACGGCAATAATTGTTGTTCCGGCGTGATTCCGGCATAAACTTATCTATTACCGATTCTATATGTTTGTAAGATATAGCGATATTTTTCCACGTTTGAAGGCTAAAGTTTGCCGCGTCAAAATGAATATGAAGGCCGCAGGAAGCATTTACTTTTACACCGCATGCGTCAAGTACCCAGCATACTTTTTTTAGTTCTTTCAATCCGTTTTGTCCCTCTAATACAGGGCTCACTAGTTCAAAAGTATTATTGCCGGAAAGGCTTGAGTCGGTGACCAGTTTCCAATGATTTCGTGTCGTATGATTGTAATTTTCGGCAGAAACCTGTATGCCTTCTTCCCTTAAGGCGTCTACCAAAACGTCCATCCGGCAGTTGTAGGCTTCTATTTCAACCCCGAAGCGACGGCTGAAAGTGTAGTCTAATACCGGTAATGCGGTCGCGTGTTCCGGCTGATGGGCAAGGTTCATACGAGCGTAAACATTTTGTACGAAACCGTAGTTTCCGTTTGTTACTAGGTCAGCTACCCGTCGGCGTGTGAGGCCAAGCATAAGAAGTTGCTGAATTTTACGAGTTTTAGTCGTTGTCTGTGCTAAAATATTTGCTATTTGCTGTTCCATAACTTATTGATTTCCTTTGTTTTATTATACTGCTAAGGTAACACTATAGTCACGGACACGCAAGTTATAACAAGTTTATTTACAGCGCATTAGCTTTGTTTATCTTTCAGAATCAAGTCTTTAGCTTACGCTTTCAGATGCTGGTTATACCTGATACAGCGACCGAAATTCAAGAGTTTTGCCAAAACAGACAAAATAGCATACCTGCTATCAGGTCAACACTGATTGCAGGCATAACCTAGTACCGCTCCAATAAAAACAAAACAACCACCCTACTCTCTCGAGCAAGGTGGTCCAAGCTAACTTAAATCTAATACCATGAAAAACACACTATTTAATACTAAAGTATTTCTTCTTAATTTTAAATATCCCATAGATGATTCCAAGTACGGCTAGACAAGAGAGTACGGCAATAGCCCAGCCCCCCACATTCATTTTGGTTTGTTGCCATTTTGATAATGCTTTTTCAACAGGATATGGTTCCCGGATAGTATCATGTATTGATATTGTATCATGTAAAAAGCGATCCCGGTAAATATACCGGTACAAGTATTCTCTAACCGTATCACCATTTTTATAGATAGTGGAGGAATCATGGATATAAAAAGAATCACGCAAATATCTGTCCCGATATTCTGTACGAACAGATTCTACCGGTATATATATCGTTCGTGTGCAGGCTACCAGGCAAAAGGCAATACACAGATATAATATCGTTCCAGTCACAAGGCGTCCCATCCGGCTTCAACTTCAGACATGATAGCAGGCACTCCATTTTCAACCAGGCTAATGGCGGCAGCCATTGCGCACATGATGGACTTTTCTTCCGGATCCGGAACATAAGTGGTCGGAACTTGTATCTCCCGGCTTACGCGGGTAATGTAACCGATCGTATTATTTTCATTTTCCGGAGCCAAACGACGAATGTAGTCTGCAACCGTTTGGCAACCATGTAATTTATTATAGTTTCGAAGCAACAATAATAAAGCACGATAGCCAGATTCTCGAGTTTCAAATTCCTCAAAAGAAAAATCCTTTTTTTGTGTAGCAGCCACCTCTCCCTGCCAGTGCACATTGTCATTATTTCGGATATTACCCGGATTATTGTTCCGGAGACCACGAGGCAATTTTTCTGTACTCATTTATGTTCCTCCTCTAATTTTTTGAACGGATCGGCACTGATCGGCGGTCGACGATTGGAACATTCCAATTTTTCGCATTTCCACAGTTTCAGAATTGCATTATTCGTTGTCAGAGTATTAATCTCATTACGAGCGATTGTCAAATCATCGTATAACTTATCTATCAGATCACTCTTTCGGGATTGTTCTTCCCGACTTTGCATAAACAATTCTTTCCATTGTTCACTGACTTTTGCTTCATTTTCAAGTTCCGCTGAACGACGCTTCTGTGGAAGCAAGACGATGGCTGCAATACCGCCACCGCCAATAAATGTCAAAAAAGCCAGACCTATTGATGTCCAGTCCATCCTTCGTTTTTATTTTTTCAATACAAAATTGTTCCATTTCTCCCTATACATAAAGGACAATTACTTACTACGCTTAACCCCAAACGTATCAAATGCCTCCCGATTAAAGAGCATAGTCCAGCCTATGCTAGATAGTTCTCGAGCAACGAACGGAGTTAGGGTATGATTGCGGGAAACATCCTTCAGCCAGTATCGTTCGCGCTGTTCATTAATCATGCGGTTCCGGATTGTAGTGATATAAGCCAGGCAGCGATCCGAAATAAGGAGTTGTTCCATGAGGTCGCCAGAGAACTCTTTCAACTTGTAAGCTACTGTAATGGCCAGCCTGGCAGAGTCAGTCATCCGGTTGCTACTGTCGGTCCCGCATTCTATTTCACCATAGTCGACAAAGAGATAGAAGCCATTCAGATTGTTGATTCGACTACAGACAGCTTCGAAATTGGGACCAAAAACATAATTACCTATTTCCGGTACTAGTCCTTCAGCCGGCAGAGCAAAAAGGGCAGCGTGCAATTCATCGTATCCAGGGATTTGGCTTCGCCCTTTATTGAACAGGGGGACAAAAGCATCATTCGCCGGAAACTTAGCGAAATAGAGAAACAGTTCGATTAATAAAGATGTGTTCATATTATTTGCTTGATGGTTTTAATGGATAATCCGGTTTTGTCTGATATCTCGACCAAGTCGATGCCAGCCTCGTTCATCGCCGTAACGCTTTCGATCAGTTTCTTGCGCAGGATCGTCAAGTATTTTATGACAGGCATTTGTTCAATGACGTCCACATTCCCCAGACCATCGGCAGAAAGATTGTAAAGACTCTCAGTCATGCCAATCGAAATGGCCGGCTTATGTTCCTTCGGTTTTCGCATATACAAAATATTGAAGGGAGTCCGAGTAAAAAGGTAATTGGCGAACGCCTGAAAGTTCAGACAAATACCTTGAAGCAAAACCGGATCCAGAGATGCGAAGTCCTTAGCTAAAGAATGAGCCGCTTCGGAAGTATAAGTTCCCGGACAATACAAGATGGCAGCCATTATCGGGAGTTTCTCTATCGGACAACCAATTAAGTCATAGGCCTCAATAAACTGGATAGCGGAGAGAGAACAGGTCAATGTATCGAAACCTGTCTGTATCATGTAGGCCTTATAGACTTGTCCATTAACAGAGATTACAGGTACTAATTGCGCCAGGAAGCAGTTATTGATATGCTGCGGATCCTTAAAAATAAAATCTATCTGTTCAGAAAGGAGATACATATTTTCATTGGCTGAAGTACCTTTTATTTTTTTCAGATTCAAATTCAAAGCCTTGCATATATAAGCTATGTGCAACGAACGATAGGATATCTGCCCGACCGTATATTGCTGCAGTAATTCACAGACTGACAAATACAAATCTGGAGTAAGCAATTCCCAGCGATTTGGAATACGATATTCTCCAAAATGAGTTTCAAAAACGATTGCTGGAGCATTCATGACATCAGGAATATTTTATCGCTTTCGCGGTTATAGGATGTTGTGGGATCAATATTTCCGGACTCAGGTTCACTCAAGGCTAAATCTATTGCTTTGATGGCTTCCATTGCCTGAGATTGCAGAGTGGCAGCCAAACCTAATTGACCGTTTCTTTCATCCGTTCCATTTCTTGACGACTTCTGCTCGTCGAACAAACTGCGGATGGTGGCCGGAAACTCAATAATATCGAAGCGGCATAAAGCTACCGATATAACCAGCATGGCCAATGCCCGCTTTAGTTTTACTTCGAACTCTGCTTTCCGGTCTTCTATGCTAGTAAAATAGCCACCAATCGTATCGTCGAGTACCTCACGCTGGATAGCGATTGTCCGGAAGAAGAACAGATAAGACATATCAATTCCATATAGGCTGTTAAATTCCGCAGTCGTTTTAATTCGAAGATTGTCCAAATACTGGAAGTCTGTTGTATTATGCCAGGATTCTTTATACATTTCATTCGTGTCCAGTTCCTGGATGAGCGAGTCCATTGCATTGAAATAATTGTCGATATATTGGCGGCGCATACTCTCCAGCTCGTATTTGTACACGTCCGCTCCTCCCGACATACGTTTGGCGATGGTTACAAAGACAACAGCCTTGTACATGGTCAGATTGCCGAAAGCCAGCTTCAGGTGATGCCAGGCATCAGAATCCTTATCTTGTATGATCGATTTCCAAAGGGGAATGGTTATGATACCCTGGATCTGTTTTCGAGTGCCTATGGCAGACGAATTGAGTTCCTCGATCTCTATATCGCTAGCGACATAAGGTACATAATCCCGAAAGTCGGCGATATTATCAAATAGTTCGATTAATACGTTATAACTCATGATTGTTGACGGTTTAAACGGTCATTAGGTGAAACTTCTTCCTGGCGTGCCGGTACCTCTCGGTAAAAACCGATCCGGTAGCCTTGTTTATAGAGATCCGGAAAGTTGACCTGTAGGACAAGGTTGAACGGTTCGCAGCACTTCTCATCGTCAGGTGTGAGCGTTTGCAGATAAAGTAAGTAGTTGTAATATACATCAGCTCCAGACTTGGATATCACCCCGTCTTTACTCACGCTTGAGATGGATGAGTCCAGACCTACGGCACCCAGTAGAACTTCGTCTACCCGTTTGTCGTATTCGATCAGGGAGGAAATGTATTCTTTGTATTTCAGATCAATCGTCTCTATCTTCCACCGTTCTTCCTCATTCCCTTGGCCACTCCTGAAGGAGAAAGTGGAAAAAGCCTTTCCCTGGTTCTTCTTTCCAGACAAATACGCAGACAATCGTCGTAATTCCTCCTGTGTATAAAGAACGATCAATGATTCCCGGTATTCCGTACCGATCTCTATATCGTTGTATTTGATCAACTCCTTATTATCCTTCTTACGAAGTTTATTCTCTTCACACAGAGCCTTGATTTGTTTACGTTTAGACTCAACCCAGGCATTTGGAATAATAACATGGATTTTAGCAGCCAAGCTATTGTTCAGGAATGAGTCGATAAATTCAGGGAGCTCGTTCGATGTTTTGATGTGGGTTTTCACCCCTTCGTGCGTTTCATTCTCACCATAATGATTTCCTACTGAGCTTTCCCTATGATGGGATATCGCCGCAAACTGATAGTTCCCGACTTCGTTGATCCGAAACAACGGATATACCTTGTATTTGGCCGCTCCATAGTTCCAGTTTCCCATAACGACAAATCTAAAGTCGTTGTACAGAACGATATCTTCAGCCACATCTTGCTTGAGAGTCGCCAGGCGGCAATGTTTATTTTCCACAAGTTCCAGTCCCGCCACCGGCATACGACCAATCGCTCTACCCTTGGACATACGCCATTTCACAAAATAGTCCCGAAAAAAATAATACCGTTTGATGATGGCCAAACCAAAGTCTTTATAAGACATTTCCATGCCGTTCGTCAACCAACTATCCAGCCAGTCCTGAATAGCCGGAACATCTGTCCATTCCCTTACGATCTTATTGTCCTGAAGCTTTTCCTTATATATGCGTGGTCCTTTGCCATACAGCATATTGACCTGCTTACTGATTAAGCGAGGCAACAGTCTATTGTTCTTAATATCGACTTCAATGCGTTCGCACTTGCGGTTATCGGTCCCACGAGAATACACGTTATAGCCATCCACATTAAGCCATCGGTACTGTATATTCCTATTGTAACCTGTAATGGGCATAGTGTCTTGCTCCATCTCCCGTACTAGGCTGCTACCGGGATTGGTGCCCACTTGAAAGGTGATTACATTGTTGTCGTCCAGGTAACAACCTAGGTTACCCCACATATCCAGCTTATTCATAGCCAATCTATCTTATGTAGTTTAAATCCATCCTGAGGAAAGCCCATATACCGGATCAATATGCGATAACATGATTTAGGTTTACCATCTGCATCAACAAAGAGGAACAGGTTATCGCTATCAACCTGAAAACGTTCCTGCGGTAACTGTGCTCTATACTTACATCCAGCTTTGGTAACAAGTTTCGCAGAAGCTTGCCCCCTTGCTCTTGAGTAAGGATAGAAGGCGATAGTAAAGCATCCATCCGGTAGCTTCGATATCTCCCGCGCCCATTGCAATGCGTGCATTCCTGTTATCGTTTCCATGCCCAAATGTATGTGGCTTCGACGGGGAGGGAAAGGACACGACAGGGCCGCTGTCATATTTCCCGGAACCGCTGACCGAGTGCAACTCAAGGCGACTACTCAGCGTGGCGTGATAAATACAACCTTTTGTCAAAAGTCTATTTTATTTTTGAAGTTGTACAATATCTGATTTACAGATTCATAGATATGTTTTCAATGTCAAAGCATACAATTATTATAGGGTGAAACAACTGTTATTATATCTTCCAGTAATATTTATAGCATCATATTGTCGGGCAAATCATCCGGCATTGTGCTATATTCGCTTGGCATACGTTCATAGTAAAGACCATGAAGCAGGTAAATAAGTGCCGACGGGAGCTGTGTTGTTAGTCCGGCCTGGTACTTGATAGGCACTTTCTTCTCGCTTGTTTTATCCAGCTCGATACGACCGTCGGTTTTCTTGCGAGGCGATAGCATAATCGAACTGCATAAGTTCGGGCACTCGTTTTCGTCTACCAGTACGCGCGGAAATGAATTGGATTGCTCACCGAAAATAAGCAGTAACAATTTAAACTGCATCCAGTAGTAAATTGTACTCTGCCCTTCATTCATTAGTTCAACTGAGAAACCGTAACTTTCTAGTTCTCTTTTCAGTAGGCGGGCGTCGGTCGTTATCTGCTCATAATCTTCTTTCTTTTTGTTACCGGCGCGGTCGTAGTACAGACGGATGCGTTTGTTTTTGGCATCTGAGCCGAAGAACTCATGAATGGCGGCTGCAAGTTCCGGTTGTTGGGAAGGATAGTAGCAGGTGAACTCTTTTAGGATACGAAGTTCTGTGCCTTGCTTTCGTTCCTGGGCGGCTACCACACTGGAGAAGTGCCCGGGGTCATAACCGAGCAGGATTTCTTCGCGCGGATCGTAGTACTTCAAGTAGAAAGCGGTCAAGCGAAAGTGTTCTTTCAAATCTAAGCGCATGATACTGGCATATTTGTAGCTGTCGGTAAACTGGTGTCGGCGGGGAACGTAGTTGGCAAAGAAACGGTCTACCACAGCTTTTTTGCGGATAGCGCAGATAGCGGTAAGGAATTCATCAATATCAAGGCTATCCAGCTGAGTTTTGAAAAATTTAGGACCTAAGATATCTTTGTTCACAAAGGAGCTGGCGCGGATATAATATGTTGCATACCGGCGCATATCGGCCAGGCGAGGTTTCCAAAGCGCGATGGTTCGTTTTTGTTTTTCGATATCCAGACGCAGCTTTTCCAGTAATACAGGGTTCTTTTCTTCTCGGGAGAGGGCATCGGCGCGGTACATGACAGCCAGTGCCTGGTTGATGTGGAGCGATACGGTAACGATCTCTTCGATAAGATCTAGATTCACGTTGTGTTCGTATTCCTCGAACCAGTTATCTTCACCTAGATCTACGCGGGCAGTATCGGATACGCCGGTAATGCCTTGGTAGTATTGGCTAGCACGTATCTCAGCACTGGATCCACGAAGGGAAGGAAACAGGCGGCTTTTCAGCTTCTCGCCTTTCTGATGTTTCATTTCTTCAATAAAAGCGTGAACACCCGAACGTCCGGCAACAGATTCTGGCTGGTCGCTAGATACAAGCTGCAGATGGAAACCGTTACGGAACAGTATGCTGTGTTTCGGGAAGGCGATCGGGTAACGCGGACGCCGGAAATGGGCAGGTATTTTACTTTCTCCTACAATGTAATCTATGCCATATTCCAACATGGTACGCCGGCCTCCCATGATGGGGCGGCTGAAATAGGCCTGTATATTCGGCCAGATATTGGTGAACAAGGCGGTATAGGTTTTGTGTACCAGAAAGGCGAGTTCACCGGGCATTTCGTTGGCTACTTTGATAATGCGTGGACCAAATACACCTTCTGTCTTTCCGCCGGCACGGGCTACCTCAGTTATTTGTGTGTTTGCATCTACTACATTGGCGCGAATCTGCATTAGGTTCATGTAGTAGTCTTCAAAGCGATTGGTTTGAAAAGCGTTATTCTCCATCTTCAGGTATCTCCTCTATTATTTCAGCATCTACGATATCAGCATCGCGCAGGAGCCGTTGTTTTTCTTCTTTTTCTACAGGTAGACTGTCTATCAGATTGATGTAGAAACCGTTATTGTTCTTTTGCGCGATCTCTTTTAAATTACGTTTGGTAAAACCGAGCAGTTCGGCAGTTACTTCGTTGGAAATAAGGAACACTGGAGCCCAGGCGTTTTCTTTATCGGCGGCTTCGGAAGCACGCAAACGGCATTCATGGGCAGCATCCAAACATGACTTAGCTGTTTTATATTCATCTGCAGCGATAGCTAGCTTCGCAAGATCCTCATATTTATTTGCATAGTCGGTTTCCCAGACTTTAGTGGCAACATTGTTGTCCACGTTGAAATAAGATATTGCCGAATAAAATCGGGCTTTACATGTTCTGATATCGACATCCTTTTCCTGTAAAGCCATAATACGAGTACGAAGTAAACGAGCTGCTCTTGATATATTCCGCTCGTACTCGTAAATTTCAGCGGCCCATTGCATTTGCTTAAGAAACAACTGAATTTCTTCTGGGATTCCCTTGCACTCTCCTGTTTGCAAAAAATGATGAACGATATCAGGATGAAGCTTCTCTATGGTTTCAAGGTAATTCATATACCAAACAATTGTTTTTTCAAATCCTTAATTTGCCTTTCTTTGGAACGCTCTGTTAATGCTGAAATTGAGTCAACATCTCCTTTTTCTGCCTGTTTGGCTAGCTCAGCATCAATATTCCATGATCCTATTGCTAACCCATTCTGATAGGCCATGTAATACGGATCGTCCGGTATGGCCAAACGAACAATCAAATTCGTTTTTTCTTTGCCAGTAAGATTCAATAAGGCCGCGATGCGCTCCGGGCTGTACCCAAGCGCACCAAAAGACCTTATTTGAGCGGTGTAATCATCCATTATTCAGCAATTTTGCAGTCAATTCAACAGACAATGTTTCGCCATCACGTACAAGCTGCACCGGCTGATTCTTGAACAATGTTTTAAATCGGTGTACCGTAGCGTCTGCATATCGGGGATCAATCTCCATTGCGTAACAAATCCGGTCTACTTGCTGACAGGCCATGATAGTTGATCCGGATCCACTGAAGAAGTCAATAACAATTGCTCCCGGCACACTACTATTTCCGACCGGATAAGCCATGAGCGCAATCGGTTTCATCGTTGGATGAACCGCATTACGTAGCGGTTTATCAAAGTTCCAGATCGTAGTTTGTTTTCTGTCAGAGTTCCAGGTATGAGCTGCACCAGGTTTCCAACCATATAATACTGGTTCATGTTGCCATTGATAATCCTGCCGGCCCAGGCAGATTGAGTTTTTTGCCCAAATACAACATTGAGCAAACTTAAAACCAGCTTGTTTAAATGCAACTCTAAAATTCCCCCCTTCACTATCAGCATGAAACACATATATGCCAGCTCCAGGTTTCATTACCTGAAACATATAGCTAAAAACCTGACGAAGGAAAACAAGGAAAGTGTCGTTCTCCATTGAATCATTATCAATTGTGAGTTGTTCGGCTGTGTCACCTTGATATGAAACGTTGTACGGTGGATCTGTTACACAAAGGTCTGCCAACTGACCATTCATGAGTTCGGAAACAGCTTTCTTTTCACGACAATCTCCGCACATTAGACGATGTTTACCTAATAGCCAAATATCTCCCGGTCGTGTCAAATAGGTTTCTCCGGAAGGGACTTCTAGTTCCTCTTCATCTTCACGTATCTCTCCTGAAGTATCCTCGCCAAACAATGGTTGTTTCGCCATTCCAAGATCAAGTGTTTTCGCTTCAAACGGTAGATTGAATCGTTCCAGAGTATCCGAATCGATATCATACTTCTTAAACAATAGAGTATCTGGATTCTTTTGGGCGAATTCTGAGTTATAAGCTGCAATTTCCTCGACTGCTTCTTTCTTATTTTCTGCATAAATTGGCTCATAAGGTATCTCTGGTATCGCGAAGCCGGATTTTCGTAAAGCGATCAATGCCTTGCGACGCTGGTGAGCATCAATTATCCAGAGTTTACCGGATGGATCCCTCCAGGCTTTGAATGCATATTTGAATCCTCGGGTGATAATAAGCATCTGAAGTTTGGCTAATTTATCCGGATCCGAAATTTTGAAATCTTCCTGCAATTCACAAAACGAATCGAGAGGAGCTGTTGGCAAATTGCCTAAATTATGAATGGTTATTTCTTTCATCTTCTTTTAATATTGTTTCAAATAATACTTTTCTTTCCTGATGCTTAATCAGGTTTTTCTTGTCACTCTCACGCATATCAACCCGAGAGTCATTATTCAGATAAGATTTATACCGTTTAATATTCTGCTGACAATTAGCATATTTTGAAAGGAAATCAGCAGGATCCCGACGACGGAGTTCTTCTAACTGAAAACGTTCCGAGTAATGGACCAACAACGGATGCTTATTCCTCCACTTGCCAGTATCATTAAAAGACTGAAGCTCTTCAAAACACTGAAGGTTCCGGATCCGCGTCTCGGCCATCTTCTCCACCTTGACATTGGTAGGATTTTCGTCGAGTTCAGTATCAAGAACCTTCATTTCGCGCCAAGTATTAACGCGATCGTTGTATATTAGCGTTGCGATCTGGACGTTTTTGTCGAAGATGTTTTTCCAGTCGATTTGCGGGAACTCGTCTTCTTTTTGGAGCTTTCCTGATCCGACTTCGGATCCGGTTCGCTTTTTTTTTCAGCGTTCAGCTCCGCTTTGGTATCTTCCAATTCTGCTTGAGTATCCTCCAATTCATCCTGAGTATTCTCCAATTCAGATTGAGTATAGCCTAGTTCTTCCCTGGTTTCCTCGAGTTGTTGTACTACATCAACTTCGTTGGCATTTCCGTCTTGATTATTTTCTCCGGGACACTCCTGAGTATCGCCTTCGGGTTGCTTCGGAGTGTCTGGTTCTTTGGAACCGGTATCATCCGGTTGTTTTTCGTTGTTCTCATTTTTCGGATCTTTTTCCAGTTGATTTTCACTTTCAGAGGCACGACGGTTCAAACGGATCTTCTCTGCCTTCGTTTGGTCTAACAGGGTGTACAGAATCCTTTCTGCAGAACGGGCAACATTAACGATTGGAGAACGAAGCAGATCGTTCTGAGGCGATACTTCGCGAAGCAAACGAAGGTCGGCATCGGCATATTCTGGGTTATGAAGCTCCCGAAGGAGCTTCATTTTTTCTTTTATGCTATACATATCTTATGCTGTTTGTACGCGTGAACCTTGAATTTCTACCAAAGTAGTGGAATCTAGCACTCTGAAGGATATTCGTGATCCTGCTTTAGCTGTCCAAGTAGCTCCGTCCTCCAGTATGTAGGAAGTATTGTCGGCCACTGTTGCAGGTTTATCCGATCCAGTACCAACAAGCGTTATAGTCCGCCCCTTATCCGTTGAAGTCAAACCTGTGACAGAAGTGATTGCATACGTTGCAGAAGAGCCGTCCGGAACTCTATATGTATTTACTCCCGGTAAAACATTCAGAGCTGTCGCTCCTGCCGTATGCGGAACCGCCTCCTTTACAATTATATCACCAACATATTTATGATACTGCTTGATAGACTTGTTTTCAAAAGTGAAAGTGACAGAGCGATTTTCCTTGTCATTTTTCAAATTGTAGGATTTCAACACCATCGGTTTACAGGGATTTCTCAGGATAAATCTATTATTCGATTCGCACTCCTGGAAAATGAGAATAAACTTACATCCAGCTTTTTCTTCAATGAAGTTGAGTAATTGATCGCGCACACCACCCATGATAATAGTAAAGGTGTTCGTGCTCGAAATTGTAAGGTCTCCTTTTTCCCCGGAGCTGGTGTACGTCGGAATATCGTGGGCCTCGAAGTAATGCATATACTCTCCGTCGAGCATAGGGAGCGACGAAACCTCCCGGTTCGCGTTTGGGATTGGGAACTGACGCGCACTGTCTAACTGTTTAGTTTCTACCAACCAGACTTTATATGCTATTGACTCTCCAGCAACTTCTTTATCGGCGACATCGTCAATACTTCCGATGGCCATCATACTAGCCATTGTTGTTCCAACAACAATCTCAGTTGATACTTTGGAATCTTCAGGAGAAGTTACTGCAGCAAACGTCGATATCGAAGCTACAAGCAACATCAAACAAAGGAAAAACTTAATTTGCAATGCTCTACGCGCCTTAAAAGCTCGTTTCTGAGCAGATAAATATGAAAGAACTTGTTTTTTCTGCATGATCGTAATTTTAATTTGAAAAACAGAGCCGGACCGTAGTCCGGACTCTTGTTAAGAATATGAACAAAAAGATTAGCGAGCTCCTGGTATGTTAGGCTGAAGTTCTTTATTGATTATTCGAACACCACCCACACAACGTTCCAATTCGATAAACGTACCGGAACTATTCAAAGTGACCATTATATAATCGCCAACCTTTGTCGGAGAATAAGCAGAAGCAATAGTCGCAAACTTGTCACTTTGAGCAATAGTTGTTGCATTAGTAATATCACCACATTCAATCAAATAGACAACACCTTTCTTCGCTCCAATAATATCGGTCAACGCTTTGGCCTCAGTGTTAGCTGATGTACAGAACCAGAACTGAGTTCCACAAGTAATTGTCGTAGCATCAGGAGCAAGAACGGTTGAAGGCTTATTACAGAATAAGCGTTGCAAACTGTAACCATTGGCAACCAGTTCATCATAGCTTGAGAAATGACGTCCGATAAAGCTAGCTGTAAAACCTTCTTTCCAAGTGGACCATGCCATTACCATTTCCATGAATTCCTGCAATTTAAAGGCCAGCATTTCACCTGGTACAAATTCCAAACACTGGAGGTTACCTGGTTCCTGCAGATGAATCAACTTACTCTGTCCCATATTAGGCACCCATTTAATTGGAATACCCATATCCGGAACCACATTCACATAACTCATCGGTCCGGAGAAATCAATGTCCTTACCGTATTTTGTTCGACAATTTGCGATCCACCAGTCACGATGATTTTTATTCAGGTAGATAGCAAAGCCTTCAAGGTCGATATCCTCGTCCAGGGTTGCTTTCACGTCTTTTACAAACTCAATGACGGCATCTAGGAAGGTAGTTTCCGTATAGTCGTTATAGGTTGTATCGGAATGGGGAAGCAGGGTGTTTTCGTGCATGTAGCGAACGAGGGTATAAATCAGACCGGTGGAAGAGTTCAGGTAGCTACCTGGCTTACCGGCTTCAGGCTTCACATAGCAACCACGAATACGACGGCGGTTCTGTTCGCTGACCATCTGAGTGTAGATCTGTAACAATTGCCATTCGATCATACCCCACTTAATAGGATCAGAACCGTCGGTATTCAAATAACCGATATACTTACGTTCTATTTCCTTAAGCGGACCAAACTTTACCTTTGCCATTGCATCATCCACATAACCCATTTCAGGTTGCAGATCCATGCTGCCTTTCCAGACTTCTCCTGTTTGATAAGCCTGGGATATTTCGGTAAAGAAAGCATTAGTCATCAGTTCTCGATCCTGTACACCATAACGACGCGGATAGAGATCATACACATTCTGCAGGACGATGATACGTGCGATCAAAGCATCCTGGCGGAGAACAACATACTGGTCACCCAAACCAGCATCCGTCAGTTCAGAAAAATCATTAGTAAAACCGGATGTCAATTTTTTCGGGATCAGCAAATTGTTCTTCTTTAGAAAAGCATAACGTGCAGCCAGGGACTTTCCATAGTTGCGTACTTCGTTACGGAAGGATACTCCATCCGAATCTTCATCGGCTACATGCAGGGTTGCATAGTCCGGATTATTTGCAATAATGTTCCATCGCTTCTTCATGTCGAACAGAGAATGTTCAATGCCGAACAGATGAGTTGCGGTTGTTCCTGGGCCAAACACAGTGAGTTGTTTTTTGATTACGGTTTGCGGATTGTCATTGGTTGCCTGAGCTGCCACTGCTGCTAAAGAACGGCGAAGTTCAGTATTCTCCTGATTTGAAGTATTCAAAGCAGAAACCAACGATTGTACGCTTTCTACAAGTGATTGCGGTTGATTGTTGTTTCCGTTCTGATTATCTCCTTGAGTATTATTATCAGCCGCACCACTAGCATCAGAATGCTGAGTGTCTGCAGTATTGATAATATTGAGAGCTGCTTCACGTTCGGCTGCAAGTTCTTCGGCTGATTGTGCAGCTTGCATAGCTTCAGACATGGACATACCATGCTTCTCCTTAAAAGATGCCTCGATCGAGTTCCATTCCTCATTCGTCAGCGTATTGGACTTAGCTTTATCAACTAATCCTAGAGCTGTGAGAATTGGTAAAAACATTTCTTTGAAATTCATACTTATATATTATTAAATTAATGATAGAACTCTATTTCGTTGTTGGTTCCGGGCTTTATGCCATTTTTCTCCAAGTTCGTAAGCTTCTGCCAGAGCTTCATTAAATGTGACTATTCCATCAATAAGGCCTACTTCGATAGCGTGTGTTGCATCGAAGGTTTCGCCACGTAAAGCTGGATGGTCAAGATCAAGAGATGCAAGTTGGTGCCTGGAGATGCGAACTTCTTCTCTGAACTGTTCCGCGAGAGGTTCCAGTTCTTCATCTATATATTGTTGTGGCTTGCCTCCTTTCAAATCGTTATATTTTTTGTTTTTCAGATCAGAAATACGGGCATACTCTTCGATCTTTCTGAATCCCATTGCTTCGAAATAAGGATCGATATCCCAGAACCCAATCATAGAACCTATACAGCCAATAATATCATTTTGAGTAAGTGTATTCACTACGGATCCATGACAACCAATATAATAGGCCGCGGATCCACAAACTTTCTCAACAAAACTGTAGATGGGTTTGGAGAGGGAACGCATGGTTTCCGACAAGCGATCAAGATACCAGGCTTCTCCCCCTCCAGAACTTATATGTAGAAAATGGCACGTAATATTCGGATTTTCTTCAGCCAGGATCAAATCTTGTTCAAGCTGTTTGCTAGAAAAATACCACCAACTATCTGCAGTGATTAATCCTTTAATGCGATGATAGGCCAATGTACCGGGCTCGATTTCATTAGAAGTAAAATCGATCGTAATAGGAATTGATGAACTAGAAGTGATTGGCTGTATATCTTTCGCAATACATTCCTTGTATGTCTTAGGTTCGTCTGAAGAAGTTGTAACAGACTGATTACCGATAGGGAAATAGGCAAGTAAAGCAGCTATATACTCATCATGAGTAATGAGTAGGCGGGCTTGTGGAGAAGTTAGAAGTTGGATTACATACGCTTTTTTGTTCATACCTGCTTATTTTCCCACGAAGTAAGACAGATAAGCAGGTGTAGAAAAGGACTTTTATAGAGGGCTTTGAATCATTTTACTCTTAATATGAAGCGTATCTTTATTCAAATGAGTTGTAATTGAAACCAATGCCGGCCATTCCATAGAACCTATAAAAACAGGTTCATATCCTGGATATGTTTCCAACTGTAAAATAGAAGATCGCTGTATTTTATATGTAGAAGCTATGGAAGAATCTACTTTGTCGATAGTGATATCTTCTTCTATATTATACAACAGACCTGCTTCCGATGTTTCAGATTTTGGAGTAACCGTAAAATCATCTACCTGCAAAATAGTAGAAGATTGTCCAGGTTTCATAGTCATAGTATTTTCCCGGAATGATTGCACATCCTGCAAAAGAAATAGCCGAATAGTATTACAAAACTCTTTCATACTCATACTGTATTTACTTAATATTCAAACACTTCGCCATTTTCAGACGTTTTCACCGCAAAAATCGGACAAATCAATACACTTCGTCGGTAAAAAAAACATGTACATTTAACAACATTTTACTGTTTAGCGTATTGTCTTCGCCTAGATTTCTTTCTGACCTTATCCCGCCAACGATAATAATTTTTTAACAGGGCATCTTCTGATATCGATTGTATTCCATATTTACGCATAAAATAAGCAACTGTCTCTATGTATTGTATTCCATATTGGTGTTTATTCTCATCCAACAAATCATGCAGTTCAGCCCAAAACGATGTCTCTATTTTTTGAGAAATAATACGGCAGGAACGAATACCCAAATAATTATATGTTTCAGGAGTCTTTCCCAGCTTCCTTTCAGGAATCACCAATTCAACATTCCCATTATCAGAAGGGCATACAGCCGGTCTCTTTTCCAACAAATCATAAATAACATGATAAATATCTTCTTTAGAAGGGAATGAAACAGGCCCAATCATACAATCATTATATTTCCCGTAAATATATTCGGCCAAATGCTCTTTAATTTCAATTCTTGTTGTTACCATATCTTTTTTGATTATCAGACAAATATACTAAATATAGCATACATGAACAAGCAAAATGATAGCTTGATTGAACAGAAATACATATTTTACGCCATATCAATAACAAAATGATATTCTTTTTTGAAAAACCATATATCTTCATTTCACGCTTTATGATGAACTGGGAAAAAAAAATCACAAACGGAACATTTATCACAATACATGTATTTATCAGGGTTTCGAGATGTGACAATCTTGAATGGAAAAGTCACAAAGAAAAAAGTCACACAATAAATATGTGACAATTGTTCTTTTTGTTCCTTTTTTGAAAAGAATGTCACATAAACAACATGCTAAAAATCAAACACATCACCATATTTGTGACATTTGTGACTTTTTTTTGAAAAAATTGGAAATGCTATTTTCCCAAAACTGACGAACGAAAAATGACTCTGACAAAATGATACAAAAAAAGCCGGGATAATAACACCGGCATTTATCTTGGAACAATTGGAACAAAAGGAACTTCTAAACCTCACTTATTCAGGGAAGGTATCTTTTTTATTCGATGTTTTTCTGGAATAAAAAATCACTAAAGGCATTAATAATAAATAAAGGCTGGCTAATATGACAAGAAGGCCCAAAAAGCAATCAAACCAAGAAATCTGATCCAGATCACAATTCTCTTTCAAAAGCGATCCAAATATTAGCTTCATTATTTCTCCGGGAATATTTATCAATGCCATCAGGTACATGTTTAGATTGGCAAAAATAAACATATATTTTCTTTTTGCTAACGCACACGATAGCATTAACATAAAATAAGGTCGCGTTATTTGTTGTACAATATGCTGACAGAAAAAGATAAAATATTAATCGGACGTATCGTGCAACGCATCAAAGAGTTGCGCGACCAGAACAATGTGAGCCAGCGTGAACTCTATTTCAACACAAACGTTTCCATCGGTAGGATCGAGCAAGGAAAAGAAAATATAAAACTAACTACACTTTTAACCATTTGCCGTTATTTCAATATTACACTTTCGGACTTTCTCAAAGATATAGAAAATGAACTGTGATCCTTTTCCGGATCCTGTTGAAGCTAATACAAAAAAGGCGGTAAATATTTAATCCACCGCCCTCTTCTACAAAAAGTTTGACAAATCTTCTTTTTTTATATCATCTAATATCTGCTTAAATTCACGAACTATCATTTCACAACCTTTTCCAGTTCTTCAGTATAACCTTTAGTGTGCTCACCAACATGAAAAGGGGATCTTCCCACAATCAAAACTAAACCAATTGCCCTGTAAGTGCAATACTAAATAGCTTACGCTGATCGATATATATTACATAAACAACAAATATAAAAACAGATAACATATAAACCTAAGATTCATTGTTTTATTGTTTTATCAACTGTAATAGTATTTTTTTCTATAATTCTATTGATCAAATCAGTTAACTCCTCTGGGGAATACCTTTCCATTTGACAATATTGCAGTTTGAAATTATTTACTATTTCATCTGATAGATGTTGTTGCACCTTTTCTTTCCATGTGGCTATGAATATGTCTGTTGCATCATTAATAGTAATATTAACTCCCTGGTTATAAATCTTGTAATTTATCTCTTTTCTCTTGGAGTCATCTAATATCTGAACAATAAATTTTGATTCATTATGGTTTATGTATCTAGAATAGCTTTTCCTATCATTAATACCGAATAAAGAGTCATACACAGGGGGAAGTTGATGGAATTGTATCACAAATTCACCCATAAAAATGACACGCGGCCAGTATTCTTTTGAATCGGTAGACACTATATTAGAAGTCTTTTCTTCATCTTTGTCTGTTCTTAAATAAGTAATAGAAAGTGGGAACTTCTTTATTTTCCAATCTTTAACATTACTCCCCTCCCATAGAACCTTTCTCATTGCCTCTTTTGTTAACGGAGGCAAAGTAAAATCAGGATCGCAAACAGAACTTCTCCATACTTGTAATAAAAAGAATAGTCGAATCGTAACATTATCTTCAATAGCTATCTCACTTTCCGTTGACGACTTTATTTTAGGGAGAACTTCTTGTGTAAACTTATTTTCTATTACTCCAAATCTCTTTTCGCATTCAGAACAAAAAACATTGTCTACAGAAAATGTCCTATCATTTTTTGCTTCTTGGATTTCTTCATCTGTAGCAGGCCTTCCTTTTGCCTGCTCTATTACTTCAGGGGGTGTTTCCTGTTGAAAAGTATGTTTGATACTTCCCCCTTCACCGATAGTGAATATATTCCCTTTGTAACCATCTTTACTCCCTTTATGATTTAAAGCAAACTTTATCATTGAATGCGTTAAATAATGAGTATTTGATTTATCGGCTTCTTTACTCTTACAAAATTCACAAAGTGCCATAGTTTTTTTTTGCAAAAATAATTAAAGCGACAGTTAAATCTACCTTTCTTTTATTAAAAAACAGTATCTAAAAATCATATATTATTCAATGGGCACATTAAATGTTCCAGTAAACAAGAGATAGAAAACTTTAGATTCGTAATTTTCGACCTTGAAAAGCAATTCTTCTTTTTCGTGATTATAATTATGCAATATATTAGTTCTTTTAATTATTGTATATTTGCATAATTATAATCTATTTGGACATTATGGAATTGGCTATATCAATTATTGGAGCTATAGTAGCAATCTCAGTCTCTGTTATCGGAGCATATTTAGCGAATAAGAATAGTATTATTCTACAAACCCGCAAATTGAAGGAATCGCATTATATTCGTTTTGTGTCTTCTCTTCATAACCTTTGTGCATACAATAGTGATATTACTATGAAAGCAAGGTATACAGAGGCAAGAGATATCGTTTTTTTAGTTGCTAGTACTGATGTAATTACCAATATCATTGAATATGAGAGACAATTAGAAAATGGCATTTCACAAGATGTGCACGATAAACTTCTAACAAATATTATTAAAGCCATTCGAAAAGACTTAAAATTGAAGAACAAGAGTCTGCCAACTTTATATTTCAAAAAGACATAATTTTTCTCGTTATTAAATCCACACAGTCATTAAAAGCCTTATTGAAAACATCAAGACTTATGGTATGTCTATCAATATCTTGTGCATAGTCCTGTTCATAACCATCAAGCTGGATACTTGCACCACTGTTATATTCATCACCTCTATTGTCGAAATAAACATGGATGCAATCGAATACAACTTCATCTCCAACCTATCTGTACTTACCCGATCTATTGCTGTAATTTTCTCGTATGATGTATGCGCCCTGTGGAGGCATTGACCTACGAGATATTGATATTTAGCTTTCTTTTTGTCTGCTTCCTCTTCTTTGATCCGCTGTATTTCAGCTTCTAATTTCTGTATTCTATCCATGATACTCAGTTTTTTTTAAGTTTATTTATTATATTATCACCCATTTCCTGCCATTCATCACTCATGCTTATACCCAATCCTACGATAGTTATTGATAAAAATAGCGTAGCGATAAGCCATAACAGAAAGCAGATAAAGACACATACACATCTCATATTTTTTTAGTTTTGAACTATTTCGCAAAATAGGAACAAGCATAAACATCGGAGCTTTCTCCAAAATCTACTCTGATACACATTTCACATCCACAGATAAATGGATGTTCACTTATAACCGTACCGACAAGTCCTTTATTCTCATCGAGAACTTCTGAACCTTTAGCCATTCTGTCAATAGCATGTTTTAGACGGTAACTGGTAAATACCTTTAATGCTCGGCCTTCATCTTGGTAATAAATCAGACCAGTATTCAAGCCTGTTACAAGCTTTAATACGATTTCTTCCTTATCTTTTCTGGATAAAACTTTTTCAAGAGTGATATCCTGGACGCATACATCCGGAAATTGCTTTTTAAATGTTGACTTATTCATATTCGTTATTTTTATTGTTGATTTATTACCTCTCTCCCATTCTAAACAGATTCAAATCATTCATCTTCTCCATCGTCATCTCCTTCCTCAAAATCATCAAGATGCAAATTATATCCGGCTATGACAGCCTTTTGCAATATAGATAAAGCCGAGTCCTTAGGATACTGCTGTACAATTTTAGATGCCAGATCATACGACCGTTCTTCCAATGATTTACTATCTCCGTCTTTAGAGTACTGGATAGACATACGTGTCATGTACCGTTCTCCATCGTGATTCATACCTTGACTTAAAACTAATTCACCAGCATTCATTCTAATTGCTTCTTCAGACAACTTCATGAGGACAAATTGTGTCAGTTTAAAACAATCTTTTATTGAATCAATAAATTCTCCAATTACTTGATTTTTCTGTTCTTTTGTTAAACTCAATGTTTCCATACTACTTCCTTATTTTAATTAAATGTTTCTAATCCTCTTTCAAGTAACCACTCCATTGCAGGTGGAGTTACCGCATTCCCTAACTGTTTTACTTTATCTTTTCCAGTTCCACATACTATATAGTCTGGTTCAAAAGCCATCGCCGCTTGAACTTCGTGGGGGAAAAGCATCCTATATGTACATTCATTTACGTCTATATTCTTCGGAGCTGATAAAACTAGAGCTACCCGATCTTTTGTTGGAACAGTACCTATAGGATCAAACATTCCCGATGCCTGATTACTTCCATAGTAATAAGATAAAAATGCATTAACCGCTTCCGTAGATGCTATTCCATGAGTAATCATAGACGTCTGTGTACTCATGGCCTGATCTATAGTTCTCGCATTTGATTGTCCTCTATTTTCAACGATAAAGGGAACCCCTAATAAACCATGAGAATCCACTGTAGTTAGTGTCCCTAATGGTTTCTCTACGGGTATGGGAGCATTCCTTGGATCAAAACCGCCACCATAATTTTTAATCATCATTGGAATTCCTACAAAACCATGATGATTACCTCCAGATAACACAGTCGATACATGTTCTGACAATGGTCGACTTTTACCATTTTTATTATGTTCATCAATCATCATAGGTACTCCAACAACACCATAATTATGTTGAGTGGTCATAGTGTACTCTGGAGAAGATATTGGCTCAATATTACCTCCGTAAGAACCTTTCGTGACCAACGCTGCAACCTGCCGAGTTGTTTGTGTGTACATAGGATCGGAAATACCCGATGCACGATTAAGAACACTCGAGTTATCAGTATAAATTACAAAACTAGAATCTGCACATCTTTCCAACCCCCATTCTATACGCTTCATGGTATTTACAGCTAAAGGTTTCTTTCTATCTCCGATCCTTTCTCCCGGCCTAGACCAATCGATCACGTTAAATGCAGAATAATAATATGGTTCAACTTCATTCATGCATCGCGGACAGCGATAAATATATTGCTGCCGATATTTTCCAAATTTCTTTTTTGAATCCTTCCAGCTCTGAATGGACTCTACTTCCTTACCACAACATGAACAATATGCTTTAGGACATAATTCCAGATTAGGAGCTTTGTTTCCTTTCTTCCAAAACATAACGTACATTCTATCTCTACTTTGAGGTGTTGGCAATGCATGCATAGAGTTTAGATAGACACATTTATGATTATACCCTAAATTATGCATTGCGTGTAACCAAGCATCCCACATTATCCATTGCCGGGCTTCAACAACATTTTCGACAATTATCAGATTATAATTATGTGCTTCCGCAAACCGAGGAACATCCCACATAGTGGCACGTGATCTTTCGGCTGCCGGGTCAATAGTCAAATTACCAAACAAATTATTTGTCTGCTGATACTTTCTTTTCACACCTTTAGCCAAAGAATGATTGGTGCATTCCGGAGAAGTTATGAGAATGTCTGTACTTTGGTATCTTCTCGGATCACATGCAGAAATATCGGCACAATCATGATCTGTTTGAGGGAAATTTGTATTATGAGTTTCTATGGCTAATCGCCAATGATTCATTGCTAATGCTATTTCTAGCCCACCTCCCATCTTCTGGGATAATCTTCTTGCACCTTGCGATGATCCACCGGCACCACAGAATTGATCTGTTATTGTAAGATAACTATGTTTCATATATATTTTTGATTAAAAATATGGTTTTTCGTTCCAGTCTAGTCCTATAATTTCATTCGTACAATACCCACAACAGCATTCATATACTTTTTTACCATTCAGACTAATGCCCGACGGTGAATGATTGAATTTCCAATTGCACTTATCACAAACAAATGTTCCATAATCAGCACCAAAAGAAGTTTGTAAAAACCAGGGGGAATACCTATGCTTAGTTTTCAATTCATCTGCCCGCTCTTTCTTTCTCTGAAGACGATATTGATATTCAGAGCGGATTGTTAGGGAATCCACTTCTGCTCTGATACGCCGATTTCCATATCTCGCTCTAACCATAAAGCTTAAATTTATAGTTCTCTCTTGCAATAGAGAATAGACTCTTGACAAATCTTCGTATTTTTCGATTTTTTCCCAAGAACGTGCACGTTTCAATTTTCTCTTATATTCAATTTCATGATCTTTGAAATGTTGATGTAACTCTTTGAGTTTATTCAACTTCTCTTCAAGGATTTTTGATGAATCTTCTGTTATCATACTGTTAGCTTGGATTATTTAATTATTTATTTCATTACTTGTTGATTAATAGCTTATAGTCACATCACCTCTTGTTCTTTCTTGATTGATTCGCCGTAAAAATTTCTTACGTCCTTCTTCTGGATCCGCTCCACGGGGAATGATAATAGTTGTCCTCTGATCAATGACGAGTGGTACGCCATCTTTATTCGGATCCGGAGGAATACAGTCCTGTTCATTCGCACTCAAATCAGCTTTAGGCTTACTCGTCGAAGCTGGCTTAATATTCTTCCTTAAACAGTTCTCACCGGCCACTTGATAAACAAGCTCTCGTGTAATACCAATCTGGCGAGCAATAAACTCTGCCGTCATCATTCCATAAAAGCGAATGATGTAATTTTTTTGTTCTTCAGTTACATTTGCCATAGTGTGTATATTTTAAAATGGTTTTTCTTCACTAGGATCCGCCGGTGGAAATGGCAATTGAGCTTCTTGGTTACTCGTTGTCGATACGGCTTGTTCTGCTTTCTCCATCATAGCCTCCTGCTCTTCCTGTTCTTCTGCATCAAGGAAATCTTTATAGAAGAATCTGTATGGATATCCTGTAATACTTACCGCATCATAACCTGCTGTATTCTCTGGATCCAGACTCTCTTTGTATAAAGTATATCGACCTTTAGGCTGTGGACGCAAGTTCAAATCAAATTTCAGATAGTCCATTATAGCCGGCTTAGATATCTTCGTATTGCTAAACTCGTATATGCCTCGAACAATATCTTTAGGGCTGTAGTCTAAATAAGCCTGCCCGGTCATTCGGAACATTTCATTCAAGAAATCCTTAACCTGTTTAGGAAGGAAGTTCTGCGTTCGTTCCTGAATGACTCTCAAGGCTTCTGTTTCGTAAACGGTCGGATTAAAACTAAACCGTCCCTGCCCAGTCGGATAGTAGAGAGTTCTATTTTTCAGAAAATGGAGAAAATGAGGAATCTCTTGTTCCATTTTCTGAAGAATACCTGGATCATCAAATGTTAAAGTCGGAACCTTGAGTACACAGAAACGATTCTCTCCCTCGTCAATCTGCATAAAGTTGGTTTCGTCATTTGAGCACATTATCAGGTGCATGAAATTATATATTTCAGAAGCATTACTACCTTTACCCTCAAGCCATACGGTCCGGCCTGTGGAGTAATTTTTGATTCGCTCCTTCATTAGTTTCTGTTCAATTGGGATGAAGCCTTCATCCAAAGCCACAACTAGTTTATGTACAAAGTGGCTTGTAAATTTCCCGGTAAAACGCTCATTATCCAGTATTGACATGTTTTCTTGGAAAATAAGCTGAAGAAAATTAAGGAACGTTGATTTACCGGTATTACGCTCCCGGCTAACCGGACAAAGGATAGGTAATCTTTGTGTCGGGTTGAAATATGATAACTGTATATAGTCAAGGCCAAATTCATACATAGTTTCACCAGATGTATTTTTACTTTGAAATATATGGCGAAGAAACTTTTCAATGTTTGGCCACTCTCCAGGTTCCATTTCATGGTTCAGTTCTGTGTACATGTTATAGCACCGGGTCAAAATACCCTCATGTTCAATTTCTACGATACGTTTGTAATTTTTCGTGTTATCCGGAAGATTACAAAACTGATCATATTTCGGTATATATTGAATGAATGTCTTACTATTTGAATAGTCCCGGTTTATTTCTCCGACTTGCCAAGGTTCCAGAATCAGTTGCGGCTTCTGGTGAGTAGGATCCTTATGAGGATTAATTTTCCATACCTTTTTATAAAAAGAGATGCCAACTCGTAAATATTGTCGGGCATCATCATACCAGGCATTAACAACTTTGCTCCCATCCCAATAGTATCGACTACCTTTATAGATAAACGGTTTATCCTGAATAACTTCTTTGTTTGCTTCATAAAACTCACTGACATTATCCAGGAGAAAATATTTCATGAGCTTGGATGTACTGCTTGCCGTAATTCGCTGAACAGAAAAATATATCTTCTCTCCAGTAGACAGTTTCTCCAGCTCCCGATTCACCCGTTCTTTATCTACGCCAGGAAGAGCTAATAAATCGTCTAGACCTTTTGCCGTCCCCAGATATTTCGTCTGGACATGAGCAAAATATAAATCAACATCGAATGGTCTTACAAGCTCTGAAAAACGAGTAACCGCACTATGAAAATTCTGTAGACGGGTAGCAAGATCCTTTTTATCTTTATATTCAACTCTAAGACAGTCAGCATCAAGAAGAAGGATCACATTTTGAACTTTACAGGTTCTGATAACCTGGCTTATATTAGCCTCCAGTTCATTCGTTTCTTTGTTACAGTAATTCTGCATCCCCCCGATCCCCATGATATCCATTCCATTTACGGATCCGGCGATCGACTTAAACTCTCCTTCAACAATTATCAGCGTCTGAATACTTTCCTGCTGCCTATACTTTTCGACAATTGCTGGTGGACAATAGGCCCGAACACCGGTCTTGGGAGGCTGATTATATCTTTGCTTTTTTATTCGACCTTCGGTGTCCTTATATTCTCGCGGTATTCTATATCGGATCCGGGTATATGGGATATCCTCTTTTTTCCCTTCTGCATAGAACTCTTGTGTGCCATCGGGACGAACATAAGGTATCTCCAGCCAATCTTTATCCTCTTTATAGCAGAATATAGGTATCGTTTGTGGTCGACCATCCGCATTAAAGACTTGCCGACGGTTATTCTCTTCCGTTAAACCGACATCTTTCAGTCTCTGCAGATAATAGGCTATTATAGGTGATTGTTTTATTTCAGTACTCATTCTTCTTTGTTATCATCAAACAATTTCAACTGTCTAGCTTCAAAGGCCTTCTCCAATGAAATCTCCAATACACTTGCGATTTTTATGTACTCCTTTGTCGATAAAGGTGTTTCTCCCCGATAAACTCTCCAAAAACGTACCTGCGTCATACCTACATCGTTTAGAAAACGTCGATCCGGATGAAATAATTCCGGTCTGATAAAACGCATACTTAACATTTCTTTAAGAAGATTCTTTTTAGCCGTATCTTGGTGAGTTAATCGTTTCCGGTGAATGTAGAGATTCACTGCATTCTCCGTCTTCCCTAGGTGATCCGCTATCTGCTTCGGAGTTAGCAGCTCCCATTTTTCGTTCAGAAATTTTATGTCTGCAGGACTCCAGGTCTCCTTTGGCATGGCATCTTACTTTTTTATAATCGTTTGTAAAATCGTAGTTGTTATTATCTTCAGTGATGAAAGAACATACTATTTTGATAAACAGATCAATATTCTCTACTTTCACCTTTGCATCTATATCGAAAGACTCCCCAGGTTTCATTCGAAGTAGAAGAGCATACACATCATCTCTATAGGTCCGGAACTGTTCTGTTCCCATTTTATGCTGATAGGTTTCAACCCATCCCCAATCCGTCATTCTGTATTGCTCATATCCGGCCATCTTCCTTAAGTTTTGCTTCTAATTTTTGAATTTTCTCATTTATCAGCTTCCTCGGAAAGAACCTCTTAAACCGTATTTCAATAAAGTCTTTATTGATTCTTTCTACCCGGATACCAGGTCCAGTGAATAAATCTTCAATAAATGAACTATACCCAACCAAGCTGCTTCCTGAGCATTTAATTCTTTCTCTAGCCATTATTTACGTCCTCCAATATTTTTAAAATGATCTTCTTTCGTTCTATGGAATAAAGATTCATATCGATATTACATGCTAAGCTATCAGACAGACTACTAATCAAGACTTTAACATCAAAATCGTCTAAATCCTGTATTATCGTTTTTCCTGTATTATCTTTTTCTGCATACATAACTCGATTGTTTAGTTCTTATATCTTCCTCTCACATACTCTATTCTTGCTCTGCGATTACACCTAAATCGATATCGACAAAATTCGTCCATACTACATATCTCTCCGGATATATATATCAAAAGGAGAAAGGATGCGACTATACTGCGAGCCATCGGTGAAAGGTCAAATGATATATTAAAATGGGTGCAGAACCACCACGCAGAAAGCTCATTAATTTTCCCGCACCCAATTTTGCAATAAATCCGTCTCAATATATTATCCACAGTTTTAGGACTAATATGTAAATCGAATGCAACCTCTTTCCCGGAAGCTCCCCAAGCGATCCGTTCTGCTATCTGAGTTTCTCGAAGAGTCAAATCAACCTCACGTTTCATAAAGCACTCTCTTCTATATCCCAAATCTCACAGGGATCAGTGATACCATACTGTTCAAAAACTTTCTCAACATCATCTTTAATATGGGCGGCTATATTAGGAATGCATTTCCTTTTCTGATAATAATGTTGTTTAGTTGTACATCCTAATGCCTTCATTAAAGCTTCTTGCAATGGCATATAGTCTTCTTTTGCCACCTTCTGAGTACCCTTCAGGAATGAATAATTTAATTTCTTTGCTGCCATATTCTTCAATTTGTAGGGTTTTTTCCCTATTGTTTTAGTAATACGAAATGTTTACCTTTGGAACGATATTTATTTAATACAGGTGCAAAGGTTGGTAATATTTTACGCATATCAAAATATTTTGCGTAATATTTTGCGCCCAAATACCATTTTTATGGATGATAGCATAAAAGACAGACTACTGACATTCATTGACCATATAGGTTCAAACCCTCGTCAATTTTCCAAATCCCTCGGAAGATCAGACGGTTACGTCAGAACCATAGGCAAAAGTATGGGGTCAGATGTAATTGGTAATATTTTACTACTCCATCCTAATCTAAATGTAAACTGGCTGATTACTGGAAATGGTGAGATGTTGTTAGAAAAAAGTATTGATAATCCCGATTTATTAAGAATTAAAGAAGAAAATCGAACCCTTAAGAAAGAAAATGAAGATTTGAAAAAGCAGGTTTGGTATCTACAAGGTCAGGTTGACCTATTGCTTAATAAATCGGTAAAATCAGAGGGTGCATAATGACTGTTATAAAAGGAGGGAAGTGGAATAAGTAACAGTCGGAGATTATTGTAACCTGTACTTAAACAAAAAAACAAAAATAAAATGGAAACAAAAATTCAACGTACATTAGATTGGTTACAATCTAATTCTTTCAGCCAAACTGTTGATAAGATAGGAATGGCTACGGACGGTTGTCCTTTATACTACAAACAAGTTAAGGATAATGACTTCTTAGTTATTACTCATTATAACTCAAAGTATAAATCAAAAAAGAATATGCATCTACAAGGTTTTGATGTTTTCTACTTTCAAAATCTAGATCCGGAAACTATTGGGGAAGTTAGTGCTAAAGCTCATGATTTTTGGATACCCTCATTCGATATCGATCGGGATATCGAGAAACTTCGAACTTTCCTTGCCGGTATTACGGATAAGACTATTATCTAAATGCAGGTAAAATGTAGGTAACAAAAATATTTAACATATTGAAGATTAAGACAGAACGTTAGTCTTGCCTCCGCAACCAGTAAAAGAGAATCAAGCAATTGGTTCTCTTTTTTATTTATCTTTACCGCCAAATAAAAAGAGAGATGAGTCAGATAGAATTGATCCTGAGCCGCCACGGCGAGACGGAAGAAAACAAATTACATATTATGCAAGGCCAGCTCCCCGGCCACCTGTCGGAACTGGGCAAACAACAGGCCGAAGCACTGGCTGAAATGTTGGACAAGGAAGAGCTGGACGTGATCGTGTGCAGCGACCTCGCACGCAGCTATGACACAGCAATGGCCGTCGCCCGGCGGAAAGGGTTGCAACCGGTGGCGACTCCTCTTCTTCGTGAAATGGATTGGGGTGTATATACTGGGAAGGTAGCGGATGAAATGGATTTTACGACACTGCCGGAAAGCGTGGAGACCATAGATGCCCTGTATAAAAGAGCGGGAGATTTTGTCAACTTCCTGAAAAAGGAGTTTCCGGGAAAACGGATTCTGGCGATCGGTCATGGAGGCTTCAACCGTGCTATCATCGTGCAGTTGGAAAAACTGACCCCAGAAAAGATACTGAGTTTACCGATCATGAAGAATACGGCATGCATGCGTTTCACGCTGCCGTAATCTCCCGACGGTTTATTTTCAGGCAATCGGCTTTATATCTGGGGATGGACGACACAGAAAGTACCCGATGATTTGCTGACAAGCTTGTCATCGCAATAAATCTCGCATTCGCAAAAGTGAAGATGGCTTCCAGGCTTCACAACATAGCCTTTAGCAATCAATTCCTTCCCCCATGCCGCCCGCAAAAAGGAAATTTTAAGTTCGGCGGTCAGCACGTCGCGGTCCAGAGGCAGCATCGTATAGGCAGCAAAACCGGCAATCGTGTCGGCAAGGGCTGCCAAAACACCTCCGTGAATAACGCCGCTATATTGCCGTTGCTCATCATGCAAGGGCATGCGGGCTTCCACCCTTCCCTCTTCCACCACCGTAAAGTCAATACCCAGGTGATTGACATACGGATTCGTATTCACACGGCTTATCAGCCGTTCCTTCACTTCCTGATCCATATCATACGGTTATTTAAATCATTAGCGGATGGTGATCGTACAATCTTCCAGGCTGTCGATAATGGCGAGGCTTTCCACACGTACATCCGCATCATTCAGCACATCGCGTCCCTTCTGGAAGGCTTTTTCGATGATAAAACCCATTCCTTCCAGCTTGGCTCCGGACTGTTTTACCAGATCGAGTACTCCCATCGCGGCATTACCATACGCCAGGAAGTCGTCGATAAAGAGGATACGGTCGTCAGCTGTCAGAAAGTTATTGCTGATACACACCGTGTAATCTCGATCTTTTGTAAACGAATGGACAACGGTAGACAACATATTCTCCATCGTCTTCGGCTGTTTTTTCTTGATAAAGACGACAGGCAGATGCATGATATATCCCACCATGATCGCCGGGGCGATACCGCTTGCTTCTATCGTCACAATCTTATTGATATCCGCATCCCGGAAACGGTAAATAAATTCTTCAGCCACTTTATAAAGCAGCATGGGGTCCATCTGATGGTTGATAAAGCTGTCAACTTTTAGAATCCCTCCCGGAAAACATCTGCCATCCTGCAGAATACGCTGTTTAAGTAATTCCATTTTTATTCTGTTTTATCTTCTTTGACTCGTATCAATACATTCGCAAAAATAGCGGCAAGACCCCCGGTCGTGATCCCGGAAGAAAAAATGCCCTTTATAGCTTCCGGTGCCGTATTCAGGATATCCGGCATCAGTTCCACCCCCAAGCCGAGCGAGAGGCTGACCGCCAAGACCAAAGTAGCCTTCCGGTTGATTTCCTGCGAAGCGATAATCCGTATGCCGGCAGCCGCAACCGTACCGAACATCAATAAGGTCGCCCCACCCAACACCGGGTCCGGCATCAAGGAAAAGACAACGCCAACAACCGGGAACAGTCCTAACAATACCAACATACCGGCGATATAATATCCGACATACCGGCTGGCAACTCCCGTCAGCTGGATAATACCGTTATTCTGCGCAAAGATCGAATTGGGGAAAGAGTTGAAAATCCCGGCAATAAAGGAGTTCACCCCATCCGCCAGCACACCGCCCGAAACACGCTTCAGGTAGCCCTCCCCTTCTATCGACTTACCTGAAATCATCGAGTTGGCCGTCACATCGCCAGTAGCCTCGATCGCCGTAATCAGGTACACCAAACCAATAGCGACAAAAGCGGAGAAATTCAGGTCCAGCCCATATTTGAAGGGCATCGGGATATTAAATCCCATCAGGCTTTGCGAAGAAGCCGCCGCCATATCGACCATACCGAGAAAGTAAGCCAGCGCATAACCGATGCACAACCCTAACACGATCGAACTCATACGGAGATACTTGTTCTTGCAACGATTAAAGAACAAGACACTCAGCAACACTGTCGCCGCCACCCCTATATTCCGGATACTCCCGAACGTCCCGTTATCCATCGCACCATAGCCACCGCCACATGAAACGATTCCGACCTTGATCAGGCTAAGTCCGATCAGCAGCACCACGATACCCGATACTAGCGGAGTAATGATAGAACGCATATACTTGAATGTCCGGCTAATCACCATCTCGATCGGAGCCGCCGCAATACACGCCCCGAATATAAGAGGCAGTCCTCCCGCCAGTCCAGCCGTTATGATCGGACCGATGAAAGAGAAACTCGTTCCCTGGATACAAAGCAACTTCGCCCCTACCGGACCAATTCGGCGACACTGTATGAATGTCGAGATACCGGATGCAAAAAGTGCCATCGAAACCAGGAAACCGGTCGTTTCGAGATCCAGCTTCAAGGCTCCGGCAATAATCAACGGAGGTGTAATGATCGCCACAAAGATCGCCAGCAAATGTTGCAAAGCGGCAAACAGGGCTTCTTTAAAAGGAGGACGGTCGTCTATACCATAAATCAGATCGGTCTTTTCGACCGGTTCAATCATTTCTTCCAACTCTTCCGGGTTCAGTTTCATATCTTTACTATTCGTCTATTATAAATTCAATTCTTTTAATGTTTCCCCTTTCGCATTCAACACACGAAGAGTCATCTCTTTCCCAAGGTTGAAGATGATATCCGTAAAGATCGGACGATGGTCGGAAGCGGCCGGTTCCTCCCATACACGGGAGGAGGTACGGGTAAAGGCAACCGTATCTTTCACATAGGCTGCAATGTAATCAAGCGTTTCATCGGGTTTATCAGCAGGGAAAGTCGGCTTCTCCATATCCGTCAAGATCACAAAATCGTTCTTCAACTGCCGGATAAACTCCGAATCGGGATGCGCATTCATATCACCGGCAATAAAAAAAGGCTTGTTTGCCGAAGCCGCCACCTGCCGGATGACCGGCAAGGAAAGCATCCGGTCTTCCTCCGTCAACGAGAGGTGCGTACAGCAGTATATATACTTTTCAAATTCGACGACAAGCAGTGCACGGGCTTCCTCCCTTCCAGGCAAAGACAGGTAACGATAGCCGAGAGGCTTCTCCTTGCTCAACATGCCGATACCGTATTTCCCTCCGTCGTAATCAATTGCCGGGGCGTAAATATGATGCATCAGGGTGAGTCCGGCTATTTCCCGCAAAACATCTTTTCCTCCGCTACGGCCTGTCACACTGTCGAGCTCCTGTACGGCCACGACATCGGGGCAAACTTTATTGATCACTTCCGCCGTACGCCGGAAATCGGTCATATCGTCCATTCCTCTGCCGTTACGGATGTTATAACTCATGATACGCAACGTGTTATTTTCGCGTTCGCTCCTCTCCTTCGAGTAGACTTTCCCCAGAGGCAACAACATCATCAATGCCGCCGCCAGCCAAACCGCTTGTTTCATTTTATCGCTCTATTTACAAATTTGACGCAAAAGTAGTTATTTTCATTTGGAACACCATACATAATCCACGTTACCCGCCGGCACACCAGCAGCAGGAAGCTGGAAAGATTTCCGTTCCCCTGGCAGGAAACGGGAGTTCCCTCAGCGGGAAACGGATGTTTCCCCGGCAGGGAACGCAAATTTCCCTATAAGGGGACGGTAGGCAGCCCTACGGCTTTTTACTCAGAACAGGGCATCCAACGTCCGTATCATAGCGTCAATATCCTCTTCCGTCGTATCCCACGAAGTGACAAGCCGTGCTTCGTTGACTTCTTCATTCCACATATAGAAGAAATATTTCTCTTGCAACTTCTTTAACGGTTCCGTGGGGATAGTAAAGAAAAGCTGGTTGGATTCTATTTTCTGGGTAAACCGTATCTGCGGATACTTTTTCAACGCTTCAGCCAAACGATAAGCACTATGATTAGCTCTTCTTGCGTTTTCCAGCCACAGGTCATTTTCAAGATAAGGGATAAACTGACAGGAAAGATAACGCAGCTTGGAAGCCAATTGAGCAGATTGCTTTCTGAAATACTGCAAATTTTCGGTTATTTCCGGACGGAAAGAGACGACTGCCTCTCCCATCATCATCCCATTTTTGGTTCCCCCGAAACTGAGGATATCCACCCCGGCATCAACGGTTATCTCTCGCATCGAACAATTCAGATAAGCGCAGGCATTCGCCAAACGTGCACCGTCCATATGCAGATACATGTCATAAGAATGTAACAAATCGGCAATCGCCTTGACTTCCTCGATCGTATAAATCGTCCCCAACTCGGAAACTTGTGAAATATAGACAGCTTTCGGCTGTGAATGATGGCAGACACCGAAATTATGCAGCCGAGGTTTGATCAATTCCGGTGTCAGTTTTCCGTCCGGAGTCGGAATCGTCACGACAGCGCAGCCGGTCATACGGGCAGGAGCACCACACTCGTCCACATTAATATGAGCTGTTTCAGCACACAAAATACTATTAAACGGACGTGTCACTGCCTGCAAAGCTACAGCGTTCGCCCCCGTTCCGTTAAAAACAAAAAAAGGCGATGCCATTTCGCCAAACACTTCTCTTATTTTCGCTGTAGCTGCTGCTGTCCAGGGATCGTCACCATATCCTACTGCATGATTATCGTTCGCCTTTATCACAGCATCCATCACCAAAGGATGAACGCCCGAATTATTATCACTTGCAAAACTTCTCATTTCCGTTTAGAATTTTGCGCCAAAAGTAATAAAAATAAACGGGAGCACCTCTTGGATACCCCCGTTTATTTTTTCACATATTTATTTTAAACTTCACCTCAACTCCGATGAAAATCTTTCAAGACTTTCTGTAATTCCTGACGAGCGAAGAAGATACGACTCTTAACCGTCCCCAGAGGAACACAGAGCTTTTCTGCAATCTCATTATACTTGTAACCACTCAAAAACATGGAGAACGGAACCTTCAGTTCATCGTTCAGACTATTTATCGCTTTTGTTATTTCTTTGATCTGATAAGCACCGTCAGGAGAATCAAAACCTGAATCATTCACTACATCCAGATTATACAGGTCGACACCTTGGTCAACGACAGTCTGTGTACGAACGATTTTATGGTAATTATTTATGAAGATATTACGCATCACAGTTAAGACCCATCCTTTGAAATTAATATTATCTACAAACTTTTCCTGATTGTCCAAAACTTTCAGCGTTGTGTCTTGCATCAAATCCTGGGCGTCATCCCGAT